>Ga0189289_10078_pt1 | contig 124004 bp, 125 predicted proteins | sample UW106minimetaG_FD_130313 | JGI IMG/M metagenome (GOLD analysis project Ga0189289, IMG submission 130313) | Marine microbial communities from the Costa Rica Dome - UW106 mini metaG | ecosystem: Environmental > Aquatic > Marine > Oceanic > Photic zone | place: Costa Rica: the Eastern Pacific... | reverse complement strand
CTGGGTTAGCGGCCAATCAGCGATCGTCAAAACCAAGGCAACGACCGCTTTGATAGCGCGATGACGGCTTGCGGGAGAACCGGACCTTCGGCTCAGAGACGGCTTTGGCAGCAAGGCGAGACGAAGCTACCCTTCGACGCTTCACTACGAATATCCGCTGTTAGCAATCCAGGTTCATGAAAGAAGGGGCAAGTTGGCGAACCAAAATCTACACGCAGGCGTCGAGCCAAACATCACTTTGACTTTCTGGGCTGCAATCACCGGATGTGAGTCTTGCAATCCGCGAAGCGCGGTCGTCTAGCTCTTCATCACTTTCAAGAAGCCGGAACCGTCCCGGAGCGATTAGCACAGCTAACAGACGATGATACTCTTGATCGGTGAGCTCAGAGGGTGCTCGGCTATAGATGCTTTCACTTGCCGCAAAGAACCCCGTCATCCACCCTTCAGGACCGCGCCCCATCTCAACTGAGTCGAGCCAAAGCGCGAGTATCTGGTCTTTGGCGAGTTGCCGTTCGAGACCAATAGCGAAGCCTGTCTGCCGTATCTTCCCGATTCCGGGGCGAAAATCCTCGAATCCTAGTCTCTTGGCGAGGGATTGGGAAATCGTAGTTAGTCCCGCCCCGGCCGTAGAGAGATCAACGCCAGCATGGTCAAGGAATCCCGGGTCTTGCACCAAGATAAGCTGCCTGAGTTGTTCAATGCCTAGATCATTTGGCCCGCGACCGTCAGCGATCAAACTGTCCGCGCGAACTGCGTACGCATCTGCCTGACGAACGGCGTCCCAATATCCAATGGCGCCGTAGCCAACGGCCCCCGCAAGAATGAGGAAGAATAGGCTCAATGCGATGCTAAAAATCCGTCTCATGTTCACGTCACTAACAAGGAAACCTGCCCCTTGGGGTATACTGAAGTCGAGGGTGAATTGAAACACTGAAACATCTTAAAGCGGCCCTTCGTGCATTGCGCAGAATTTGTCAAAGAGGGCTCAAAGCGGCCATTGTGTTGTAAATTTTCAAATTCCTCACAAACACCATCCAAAAGAAAAGGGCCGCCCGGAGGCGACCCTTTGAACTTGTCTGGCGGAGGCTTTCGTGACCTTGGCCCGTAGGCCAAGGCACTGTCGCATCACAATCCCTGACGGGAGTTGTGATTACATCATGCCGCCCATGCCGCCCATGCCGCCCATGTCCGGCATGCCGGCACCGGCGCCGCCGTCTTTGGCTGGCTTGTCAGCAACCATCGCTTCGGTGGTGATCAGCAGGCCTGCAACGGAGGCCGCGTCTTCCAGAGCGGTGCGGGTCACTTTGGCCGGGTCGATCACACCGAAGGAGAACATGTCGCCATATTCTTCGGTCTGTGCGTTGAAGCCGAAGGAGGTGTCCGCGGATTCACGGATCTTGCCCGCAACAACCGCACCGTCCACACCGGCGTTCTCAGCGATCTGACGCAGAGGCGCTTCGATGGCTTTGCGCACGATGGTGATACCAGCGTTCTGGTCAGCGTTTGCGCCTTCCAGACCTTCCAGAGCTTTGCCAGCCTGAACCAGAGCAACACCACCACCTACGATCACGCCTTCCTGTACGGCCGCGCGGGTCGCGTTCAGGGCGTCATCAACGCGGTCTTTGCGCTCTTTCACTTCCACTTCGGTCATGCCGCCAACGCGGATCACAGCAACACCGCCTGCCAGTTTGGCAACGCGCTCTTGCAGCTTCTCACGGTCGTAGTCGGAAGAGGTTTCTTCGATCTGAGTGCGGATCTGAGCAACACGTGCTTCGATCTCGGCTTTCTCGCCTGCACCGTCGACGATGGTGGTTTCGTCTTTGGTGATCTCGATTTTCTTAGCAGTGCCGAGCATGTCCATGGTGACGTTCTCGAGCTTCATGCCCAGATCTTCGGAGATAACCTGACCACCGGTCAGGATCGCGATGTCCTGCAGCATGGCTTTGCGGCGGTCGCCGAAGCCAGGTGCCTTAACAGCAGCAATTTTCAGGCCGCCGCGCAGTTTGTTCACAACCAGAGTTGCCAGCGCTTCGCCTTCAACATCTTCCGCGATGATCAGCAGAGGCTTCTGGGACTGGATCACCTGCTCGAGCAGTGGAACCATGGACTGCAGGGAAGACAGTTTCTTCTCGTGCAGCAGCACCATGCAGTCGTCCAGATCCGCGATCATTTTGTCTGCGTTGGTCACGAAGTAAGGGGAGAGGTAGCCGCGGTCGAACTGCATGCCCTCAACAACATCGGTCTCGGTTTCCAGACCTTTGTTTTCCTCAACGGTGATCACACCTTCGTTGCCAACCTTCTGCATCGCGTCTGCGATCTGACGGCCGATTTCTTCTTCGCCGTTGGCGGAGATGGTGCCAACCTGCGCAACTTCGTCGGAGTCTTTTACTTCGCGAGCGGAGGAAACGATGCCTTCAACCACTTTGGCAGTTGCCAGGTCGATGCCGCGCTTCAGGTCCATTGGGTTCAGGCCAGCTGCAACCTGCTTCAGGCCTTCTTTCACGATTGCCTGCGCCAGAACGGTCGCGGTGGTGGTGCCGTCGCCGGCTTCGTCGTTGGTGCGGGAAGCAACTTCCTTCACCATCTGTGCGCCCATGTTCTCGAACTTGTCTTCCAGCTCGATCTCTTTGGCCACGGATACACCGTCTTTGGTGATGCGTGGTGCGCCGAAGGATTTTTCCAGAACAACGTTACGGCCTTTTGGGCCCAGGGTCACTTTAACCGCGTCTGCGAGAACGTTTACGCCGCGCAGCATTGCGTTGCGGGCATCGGTGTCAAATTTGACGTCTTTTGCCATCTTATTGGCTCCTAAATTCGTAAATGTCGGTCAGACGATTAGGCAAGAATGCCCATGATGTCGGATTCTTTCATGATCAGCAGCTCTTCACCGTCGACGGTGATTTCGGTACCGGACCATTTGCCGAACAGGACTTTGTCGCCTGCTTTGACGTCGAGTTCGACGCGCGCGCCTTTGTCGTCACGCAGGCCTGCGCCTACGGATACAACTTCGCCTTCGGCTGGTTTTTCTTTGGCGCTGTCTGGAATGATCAGACCGCCAGCAGTTTTCTCGTCGCTTTCAACGCGGCGTACGAGCACGCGGTCATGCAAAGGTGTAAAAGCCATGACTAGGTTTCCCTAACTAGAGTTGTCTCCCTGACTCCCTCAGCGGAGCCGTTATCACTCCCTGTCGGCGAGTGCTAACGGCGAAAGAGTTAGGGAGTGAAAGAAGGGGAGTCAACGGCGTTGCGCGAGATTTTTTGTGAAGAAGTCGTCTCTCCCGAATGGGCGCGCGAAATATAGGGCTGGTCCAAAGGCAAAGGGAGGCAAACACAACATGGCGTAAGGCGGCTTGGGCAACACCAAATGTTAACGCCTTTGTAGCAGTTTGAACTACGTACGCATCGAAACAGGGCTTGGGGGTTTTGAGTGCGCAACCGGCGTTGGGGTACGCCAAGGCTTTGAGGTGAGTGGATGAAAGACGGTTTCGAAAAAGGTGTCGGGGACAACGTATATGCGCGTCTGGCGAGCGAATACTGTGCCGACAGCATTGTTATTACGGACCCAAGCGGCTGCACAGAGTGGGTCAATGAGGCCTTTACCCGCACAACCGGGTACTCGCTACAAGATGCAAAAGGCGAGTTGCCCTGTCAGTTGTTAAAGGGTGCAGAGACTTGTCGGGCGACCATGCAAGAGATTCAGCAGGCCCGGAAGGATCGCCAACAGTTTCGCACAGAGATTCTTCAGTACACCAAAGACGGCCGTCCCTTTTGGTTTGAGTTGCGCATAAACCCAGTCTTTGACGCGGATGGGCGGCACACACATTTTGTCGAGACCGAACGGGATATCACCGAACGAAAAGAGCTTGAGATAAGCAGTGCCGCGGTCATCAACGCGGAGGTTCAGCGTGAGGTTGAACGCAAGCTGGTCGCGCAGACAAGTGAGTGGCTTTACTCCGCGAAGTCGCTGCCAGAGTTGCTTCGGGTTGTGGAAGCCTCGATGCGTCAGATTTTCCCCGAGGCAGATGGTGAGTTGTATGTATATTCCAATTCGCGCGACACCTTGGATTTGATCGCACATTGGGGACATGCAAAACCAGAACACCTGCACATCGCGCCAGACAGTTGCTGGGGCTTGCGCCGTGGGAGGCCATATGTCTATGGCTCTGCGGACATTCAGTTTGCCTGCGACCACAACCAAAACGACGAACATCCGAGCTTTTGTTTGCCGATTATGGCGCATGGCGAAACCATCGGCCTGTTGCATTTGTGCTTTCGAAACATGCGTATCGCCGATGTGGAAAAGGTTGAATTGGAGGGGTTTCTAGCGGGTAGACGTGATTTAGCGCTGGTCTGCGCGGAGCAGATCAGTTTGTCGGTCGCCAACGTGCAGCTGCGGCAGGAGCTTCAAGATCAATCCACCCGGGATCCGCTCACCTCGCTCTGGAACCGCCGATGGTTTCTTGAAGCAGCTCTGCGTGAGTTCAATCGTGCACGCCGCGATAATGCTCCGGTCTCGATCATTTCATTGGATGTCGATCATTTCAAAAAGTTCAACGATCACCATGGGCATGATGCGGGAGACATTGTGCTTCGGGAAGTCGGCGAAGTGATGAAACGCACCTTTCCGGACGATTGCTATCCGTGTCGCATTGGCGGGGAAGAGTTCGTGGTTCTGTGTCCTGGGCACTCAACAGACGCAGCTGCCGAGCTGGCGGAAGAGTTCCGTGCCGCGATCTCTGAACATCGCGTGCCATATGGCCGTGAAATATTGCCGCGCATCACGATTTCGGGGGGCATTGCCACGTTCCCGGATGCGGGCAGTGAAGTGATAACCCTGCTGCGGGCCGCGGATGAGTGTTTGTATTTGGCCAAGGAGCAGGGCCGCAATCAGATTGTTCTTCCCGAATCCATCGCAGACAGTCTTGAAAAGGCGAAGGAAGAGGGGGCCAGCAAACCGGCAAGTAAGTCCAAATAGGGCTAGAGGTTTGCGCACAAGCATTTGACAGCTGGATCAAGCTTAAGGGCTTGCTCGGAAAGTGTGAAAAAGCGGTGGCTTGACCAACTCGTGGTGTCGATTTCTTGGTTCTCCGTTCACGTCGCGCCGCCGGTGATTTACATTGCGTTCGGGTCAAGTAGTGTTTGCTGGCATTGAATAAGGGGCGCGACATGCAGATCACCGCAAATGGCATTCAAATTGAGGTGCAGACCTATGGGCCTGAGGATGGCGTTCCGCTGGTGCTCATTCGCGGGCTGGGATCGCAGCTGATCCATTGGCCAACAGAATTCTATGAAGGTCTTGCGGAGACAGGCTTTCGTGTGGTGCTTTTTGACAATCGCGATGTGGGGCTGTCGCAACGCTGTCCCAAAGCGGGCGTGGCCAGCGATGCGGATGAGATCACCGCAGCGGCTTTGGCCGGGGCACCGACGCCTGCGGCGTATCGATTGAACGATATGGCGAAGGATGTGGTGGGCGTGATGGATGCGCTGAGCCTAGAGAAGGCGCATGTGTTTGGCATGTCCATGGGCGGCGCGATCACGCAGTTGCTTTGTATGGATCATCCGGAGCGGTTGCTGAGTGGGACTATTGTGATGGCCACTGCGCGGCCGTTTGCGGAGCGCGGCGGTAACGCAGAATGGCTGGCGACCTTGTTGGCGCGGCATGTGGATCGCGAGACCTATATCACAAACTGTATCACCGAATATAGCAATTGGGGCAGTCCAGCTTATCCGATGACCGAAGAGGAGGTCGCGGCGCAGGCAGCGCAGGCCTTTGATCGGGCGTTTGATCCGGAAGGTATCAACCGGCAGGTGCTCGCGGTGATTGCCTCCACGGATCGGCGGCAGGACCTGACACAGGTGGCGCTGCCGTGTCAGGTCATTCACGGCGAGGAGGACACGCTGATCCCGCCGGAAGCGGGCGCGGAGATTGCCGGGTTGATCCCCAATTGTGACCACCATCTGATCGAAGGCATGGGACATGTGATCACGCCAAAACAGGCGCCGATGCTGATTGAGATGATGCAGGATTTCATCACCCGCCGGGCGTCCTAGGCGGGTGGGTTGTTGCGGTGCTGTGCGCGGACTATATCCCTCACAGCTTTGATGGAGGTTTTATGGGCCAGAAACTGGATGCCTGATCATGGCGGGTGGCACGATGCCCACCCGGTGCACAACAGAGACAGCGAGACCGGCGCCTTGGCGCGGGACTGTGCGTTTGTGCCTTTCCCATTTTCTGATACCTTGCGGTGTGGCTAGATGTGGCGTGACCGCTCCATGAGAGACTCTCAACAATGACACGGGACTATTCCCAATTTTTGCCCACAGGGGCCGCAGCCAAAGCGGAAACGCCAAAGCGGTCGCCGTTGGATATTCTGGGCTGGCAATCGTTTTTTGCCCAGCAAACCGATCTGGACATTCTGGCGGCCACCCCGCCGGTGCGGGTGGTGGAAGTGCATCGCAACGGGTTGCGGGTACGCGGTGATGGCATTGATACGCTGGTGCCGCCGGGGCCGGAAGCGACAGTGGGCGACTGGCTTTTGTACGACGCCGAGTTGCCAAGTCATAGCGCAGTACTGGAACGCAAGAGCCTGTTTAAGCGCCGTGCCGCGGGGCATGATCGCAGCATTCAGATGATTGCCGCCAATGTGGACACCGCTTTCGTGGTCACCAGTTGTAACAACGACTTCAACGTGGCGCGGTTGGAGCGGTTCCTGGCGCTGGCCTTTGAGGCGGATGTAACGCCGGTGATTGTGCTGACCAAGGCGGATCTGTGTGAAGACACCACGCCGTTTGTGGAGCAGGCACAGGCGATTTCGGATCGTGTGCCGGTGGTGCTTTTGAATGCCAAAAGCGAGGAACCGGCCGCAAAGCTGGCGGACTGGAGCAAGCCGGGGCAGACGATTGCGTTTCTCGGCACCTCTGGCGTGGGCAAGTCCACGCTGGTGAATGCGCTGTTTGGCACAGAGCAGGCCGAGACCGGGGCGATCCGCGAGGATGACAGTCGCGGGCGGCACACCACGACGAGCCGTCAGTTGCATTTCACCGACGCGGGGCTGGCCATTCTGGACACGCCGGGGATGCGGGAGCTGCAGCTTGCCGACGCGGGTGACGGTTTGGCGGATCTGTTTGCCGATGTGGTCGCGCTGGCCACCCAGTGCAAGTTCCGCGATTGCGCCCATGAGAGTGAACCGGGCTGTGCGGTGCGGGCGGCAATTGACGCCGGTACGCTTGATACCGAGCGGCTGGAGCGCTGGCGCAAGCTGGAAGCGGAAGAGCGGCACAACACAGCCTCGCTCGCGGAAAAGCGGGCCTACGACAAGAACTTCGGCAAGATGATCAAGACAGTGACCAAGGCGCACAAAGGGCGCAAGGGGAGGCGCTAGGCGCCCATCACGGGCTTGTGAACTCTTAGGACCGGCGCACGGAGTGATCTGCGCGCCGTTTGACTGCGTACCCTTAGCAAAACCAGCCTGACAAGCGACGGGAGGCGCAAGGCGGATGCACATGCGATTGCCACTTCGGGAACGGGTACTCATAGCGCTCTTGAGCGGCGCGGTGCTTTTGGGCTGGGCGGCGGAGGCCTCAGCCAATTCTACATCCCCGGCGCCGGAAGTGCGCAGCATTCTGGGACAGCCCCAGGAATTGGGCACCGGACAATTCCGGTGGCTGGGCTTCAAGGTCTATGATGCACAGATGTTTGCGCCACAGGGGCAGGGGTTTGACCGCAACGGCTCTTATGCACTGGAGATCGAATACGCCCGCAAAATCAAACGTAAAATCCTGCTCAAGGCCAGCATGGACGAGATGGAGCGGATTGAAGGCAAGAAATCTGACCATGGGCAAATTCAGCAGAAGCTGAGCGCCTGCTACCGCGATATTCAACCGGGCGATCGGATTGTGGCCTCGCCCAAAGGAGGCAATGCCCTGAAGTTTTGGGTAAACGGTAAGAGTACCTGCACGTTGCAGCACAATGGTATTCGGGATCGCTATATGGCGATCTGGTTGAGCGACAAGGCGCGGGATCGCGGCTTTGCGCAACAAGTTTTGGCCAGTCAGAAATAGCGCAGCTTTCCGGCTCCCCCAAACCCCCGCACTGTGGTTCGCTTTCCATGGTGCCCGGAAAATGGGTGCTGTTTCCCTGATTGGCCGTTCGCCCCGCCTTAGAGTTTGGTCCTTCTCTGGCGGGGCAAGCGTGTGACCCGGCTTGCTTGCTCCGCCGGGTCACACGTGTCACCAAGGGCCTCATGAAATTGTTTCTCTTGACCGCTGTCACGATGACGGCCTTTTCCGCGAATTCTGTCCTAAACCGCGCTGCCGTGAGTGGCGCCGGCATGGAGGCGGTGGATTTTGGCGTGGTGCGGCTTATCAGCGGGGCCGTGGCCTTGGCGGTGCTGGTGGCTTGGCAGCGGCGTGGATTTGCGCTGGGTGGGGGCGGGCGTAGCGTCGCTGTGGCGGGCTTGTTGGCGTACATCTTTGGTTTTTCGCTGGCGTATCGCGGCCTAGATGCCGGTTTGGGGGCTTTGGTGCTGTTTGGCGTGGTGCAGATCACCATGTTTGGCGGCGCGGTGGTGGCGCGCGAAGCGGTGCCAGTGTCACGCTGGTTGGGCGCTGGCCTGGCGCTGGGCGGTTTGGTTTGGTTGTTGGCACCCACCGGTGGCCCCGCGATTTCGGGTGTGCATGTGGCGATGATGGCGGGCGCGGGGCTTGGCTGGGGCATCTATTCGCTGCAAGGGCGCAAAGAGGCGGATGCGACGCAGGCCACGGCGATGAATTTCATTTTGGCCGCCCCGGTCGCTTTGGCGTTGGGTGCCGCTTTGGGCATGGACATGGAGATGCCAATGGCGGGCGTGGCGCTGGCGGTGGTGTCAGGCGTGGTGACCTCGGGGCTGGGCTATGCGCTGTGGTATGCGATCTTGCCAAGCCTTGGCGCGAGCCGCGCCGCTGTGGCGCAATTGTCGGTGCCGGTGATCGCGATGGCGGGCGGCATGGCGTTTTTGAGCGAGCCGCTAACGCTGCGCTTTGTGGGTGCGGCGGTGCTTGTGATTGGCGGTGTGCTTGTGTCGATGCGCAAGGCTTGAGGCTAGAACTTCAACAAGGGTTCCAAAGTGTCGTAGTGCACGCCCTCGCCCCAGGCCACGTCTGGCAGGCTGATTGGGCGGTAGGAGATCTGGTCCATTTCGCTGCGAGAAAAGAAGCGGCGTTTGGAGACGATGTTTTCCGGGTCCTGCCAGCTTTCGTCCAGCACGCCATTGGTGATGGTGCAGCGAAAGAACAGATCGACCTGATGAAAATCGCTCTCCTCATCGTGGAACTCGTTGATCAGGCAGGGCGCGCCAACGGAGATCGTAAGGCCACACTCCTCGTGCACTTCGCGGATCAGATTGTCGGCCAGGCTGCTGTGTTTTTCGACGCCACCACCGGGCGCACACCAGAGCGCGCCTTTGTGATCTGGGTAGGCGTTGACCAGCAAGAGGCGGTCTTCGTGCAGGATCACGGCGCGGGCGGCGAGACGCAATGGGCGCGACTTTGGTGGGCGGAGGGTTGCCATTGGGGCGCTTTCCGTAAGGTTTTTGCTTTTGTAGGCCCCGCTTAGGGCCTATCTCAAGTCTATGGTTCGATTTTTGAAAATGGCAGCGGTGCTGGCCTTAGGGCTGGGCACGCAGAGTTTTGCAGAGCAGCAGACGGCGGAGGCAGAGGCCGCGCCGCAGGAATGTGTGATCCTGCTGCACGGATTGGCACGTTCTGAGAGTTCCTTTGTTTTGATGGAACTGGCGCTGGAGCGCTATGGCTACAAAGTGGTGCGCTTGGGCTATCCCTCCACCAAAGAAGAGATTGAGACGCTGGCCGATATGACACTGCCTAAGGCGGTGGCGCAGTGCGGCTGGACCAAGGTGCATTTTGTCACTCACTCGATGGGCGGCATTCTGACTCGCGTGTGGTTTGAAAACCATCGCCCACCGGAGCTGGGCCGCGTGGTGATGTTGGGGCCGCCCAACAAAGGCTCGGAACTGGTGGATGAATTCAGCTATCTGGAGCCGTTTGTCTGGCTCAACGGCCCGGCAGGGATGCAGCTTGGCACCGATGGGTTGCCCGCCAATCTGCCGTCGGTGGATTTTGAGCTGGGTGTGATTGCCGGGGACAAGTCTCTCAACCCCTATTACAGCAGTCTGATTGCGGGGCCGGATGATGGCAAAGTCTCGGTGGAAAGCACCAAGGTGGAAGGGATGGCGGACCATATCGTGCTGCCGGTGACCCATACGTTTATGATGAACAACCCCATGGTGATTGTGCAGGTGCGCGAGTTTTTGGAAAACGGCGCGTTTGACCATGAAATGGAATGGGGCGACGCCGATGCCACCCTGCGGGAGTTGCAGCGGATTGTGGATGTGGATGGTGATCCGGAAGCCGAAGAAGAGGACGACCTGTGGGATCGCATGTGGCGCGAGATTGTCGGGCCGAGTGCGTCCGAGCAAAACGGAGCGGACGGCCAATGACCGATCTGCTTTTGCACGGCGCTGAGGTGTTGCGCCCGGAGGGGTTTGCGCAAGAGCCGCTTGGGATTGTGGCCGGTAAGATCGGGGATGCGGACGGCGCGCGGCAAGTGGATTTGCGCGGGTATCAGATTTTGCCGGGCATCGTGGATCTGCACGGTGACGGGTTTGAACGGCATCTGGCCCCGCGCCGTGGGGCGATGAAAAACCTTGGTGATGGTTTGGTGTCGGTGGACGCCGAATTGGCCGCCAATGGGGTCACCACAGCGGTGCTGGCGCAGTTCTGGAGCTGGGAAGGTGGGATGCGCTCGCCAGATTTCGCACGGCGGTTTTTGGAGGCGCTGTCCGCCACAGAAGGGCTGCGCACCGAGATGTTGGTGCAGCTGCGGTTTGAAAGCCATCTGCTGGAAGACTACACGGCGTTTGAGGCGGTGGTGGCAGCGTTTGACGTGCCTTACGTGGTGTTCAACGATCACTTGCCCCATGCGGCATTGGCGAAGGGAAAAAAGCCGCCCCGGTTGACCGGGCAGGCCCTAAAGAGTGGGCGCAGTCCTGAGGCACATCTGGCGCTGTTGCAGGCGCTGCATGCGGTGACGGAGTCCGTGCCCGAAGCGGTGGCACGGCTGGCGGCGCGGTTGGCGGACAAAGGCGTGAAGCTGGGCAGCCATGATGATGACAGCGCGGCGACGCGGGAAAATTGGCGCGGTTGCGGGCTTTCGATCAGTGAGTTTCCAGAGACCATGGAGGCGGCGGAGGCGGCCAAAGCCGCGGGCGATCCGGTGGTGATGGGCGCGCCGAATGTGGTGCGCGGGGGCAGCCATTCCGGCAAGGTGTCGGCGGCGGAGATGGTTGCGGCGGGACTGGTGGATGGCTTGGCGTCAGATTACCACTATCCCGCGCCGCGTCAGGCGGTGTTGCGGCTGGTGGAGGATGGTGTCTGTGACTTCGCACAAGCTTGGGCGCTGGTGTCGGCCAAGCCAGCGGAGGTGCTGGGGCTGAATGACCGCGGCACCTTGGAAACGGGCAAACGCGCGGATTTGGTGATTGTGGATGCGCAGAGTGGGCGCATTGGGGCCACGTTGGTGGGCGGGCAGGTCAGCTTTATGGCAGGCGATGTGGCCGCTCGCTTTATGGGGTAGGGGCTTTGCCCCGCCAGCGCAGCGCGGTGACTCCACAGAATACTTTTTGAATGAGAAGGTGTTGGGCGGTGCCGGATTTTAAGTTTGAAGATTTGCAGGCGGTGCCGCGGGGGCTTTTGGCGGCGCAGATGGCGGATGCGCGGGTGGCAGCGCATTTGCCGTTGCTCGACGGCACCTTTGACGTGGAAGCGTTTTTGCAGGTCAAGGCGCAGCGCTGGGCAGAGGACGGGCTGGGCCATTGGGCGATCTGGCAAGGCGATGTTTTTCTCGGCTGGGGGGGCTTTGAGAAAGAGGGCGATGTCTGGGACTTTGGGCTGGTTTTGACGCCGGAGGCCTTTGGCCAGGGGCTGGCGATCACCCGGCGGGCGCTTGATTTCGCGCGGGGGGATGCACGTATTGACACGGTACAGTTCCTACTGGCCCCAACCCGGCGGTCGGTGAAGGCCCTGGCGCGGATGGGCGCCAAAGAGGAGGGGGAGGTCCGTTATAGCGGGCAGACCTTCCGCCGGTTTTTGCTGGATACGAAGAGTTAATCGCCGCGTTTGATGCGGTTGACGTGGCCCATTTTGCGGCCCGCTTTGGTTTCCGCTTTGCCGTAGAGATGCACGGCGGTGTCGCGCTCCTGTAGCAGCTCGGGCAGGCGGTCCATATCGTGACCAATCAGGTTTTCCATGACCACATCGCTGTGCCGCTGGCCGTCGCCGAGAGGCAGGCCAGTCACGGCGCGGATGTGCTGTTCAAACTGATCCACAGCGCAGCCGTTTTGGGTCCAGTGGCCGGAGTTGTGCACCCGCGGGGCGACTTCGTTCACGATTAGCCCGTCCTTGGTAACAAAGAGCTCCACCCCCATGACGCCGACATACTCCAGTTTGTACAGGATGTTAGCTGCAAGCAGGACGGCGTCCATGCGCTGACCAGCGGACAGGCGGGCGGGCACGGTGGTTGTGGCAAGGATGCCGTCTTTGTGCACGTTTTCGCCGGGATCAAAGCAGGCAACTTGACCGTCCAGACCGCGCGCGGCAATCACGCTGACCTCATGGGAGAAGTCGACAAAGCCTTCCAGTAGGGCTGGCGCGCCTGCCATATCAGCCAGAGCCGCGTCGGCATCTGCAGCGGTTTTCAGGCGGGCTTGGCCTTTGCCATCGTAACCAAAACGGCGGGTCTTTAAGATCGATGGCGCGCCGATTTCGGCAACGGCTTTGGCCATGCTCTCAGAGTCGGTGACATTCGCAAATGGCGCCGTTTTTAGGCCGAGCTCTTGAAGGAAAGCCTTTTCCGTCAGACGATCTTGGGAGACCCGCAGTGCTTCGCGGTTGGGGCGAATGGGCTTCTGGCTTTCGAGAATGTCGAGAGCCTTGGTTGGGATGTTCTCAAATTCATAGGTGATGACATCAACCACCGAGGCGAAATGCAGCAGCATTTCTTCGTCCTCATAAGGCGCACGCGTCACCACATCCGCCACATGAGAGGCTGGTGGGTTCAGGCTTGGGTCATAGATGTGGGTTTTGAAGCCCAGGCGGGAGGCCGCAACCGACAACATGCGGCCAAGTTGACCACCGCCAAGGATGCCGATTGTGGCACCAGGTTTAAGCGCGTCAGTCATCTTGTGGCTCATCCGGAATAGAGGCGGAGAGGGCGTCGCGCCAGGCGTCCAGACGTTCGGCCAGATCGGCGTCTTGCAGCGCCAGAATGCCAGCAGCCATCAAGCCCGCGTTGGCGGCACCGGCGGCACCGATGGCCATGGTGGCAACCGGGAAACCTTTGGGCATCTGCACGATGGAATAGAGGCTGTCGACGCCAGAGAGGGCGCGGGTTTGAACGGGAACGCCGACCACTGGCACGCGGGTTTTGGAGGCCATCATGCCGGGCAGGTGCGCCGCGCCGCCAGCGCCAGCGATGATCACCTGAAGGCCGCGACCTGCGGCTTCCTTGCCGTAAGACCAGAGACGATCAGGGGTGCGATGGGCGGAGACAATCTTCTTTTCGTAAGAAATGCCCAGCTCTTCCAAAATGGTGGCTGCTTCTTTCATCGTGGGCCAGTCCGACTGGCTGCCCATGATGATGCCGACTTGAGGTGTGTCCGTCATATGCGCCTCTGAGATCAGAATTTGGCTCGCGTTATAGACGGTTCAGGGATTTAAGCAATGCGGCGGGTGAGATCTGCGGAAATCTAGGTGTGCAGGAAGAATAGAGCGTCATGTTGCTGAAAATTTGCGCATCATCGCGGCCCCAAAAACGCAAAAGCACCCTGTCAAATTGCAGGATGCTTTGCGGAAATACGAGGTAAGGCGGGTGCTTATGCAGCGCGCTTCAGCGTCACGCCTTTGCGCTTTGCGATGAAGGCGGCGCGGCGCGCACCGCGGGCCCATGGCATTTGTGGCGCGTCTGCTTTGGAAGCTGCAACTACGGATTTAACGAAGCGGCTCTGGGTTTTCATGTCTGCTCTCCTTGGCATGTCTTGGTCTCTTGTGGACCATTGTTTCCAACTTGAGATCAGTCTCGTGTCGAAATGGGGCAGAGATGCGGCAGGATTGGTCAGATTTGAGGAAAATAGAGAGGCAAATCTGCGGTATTCTTAGAAATCTTTTGTTTATAGGCAGATAGAGGCAATCAGGCGGCCGTAATCCGCCTCTTTGGCGTGGGTTGTGCGCCGGTAAGAGTAGAATCTGTCCGGATCAGAATAGGTGCAGTGGCGGGTCCATTCGGCTTTGCCAATGTTTGCGGCACGTAAACGATGCAGGCCATAGGCGGGCAGGTCGAAAAGTTTGCGGTCGCCGTCGCCATCTTTGAAGAATCGGCTGTTGCCGGCGTCTTCTTTGAGGAAAGCGTCAAGGAACTCCGGGCCAACTTCATAGGCGTCTTGGCTGATGCAGGGGCCGATCACGGCGCGGGTTGTCTCGCGGGACGCACCGAGCGCTTCCATTGCGTCCAGCGTGGCATCAAGCGCGCCGTCCAGCGCGCCGCGCCATCCCGCGTGGGCGGCGCCAATCACACCGGCCTCTGGGTCTGAAAACAGCACCGGTTGGCAATCTGCGGTGAGAATCGACAGAGCAAGGCCGGGCGTGGCGGTGACAATGGCGTCCGCGCGAGGGCGGTCTCCCGCGATGGGCGCAGAGATGGTTGCCACATTGGCGGAGTGGATTTGGTGCACGCTGGCAAGGTGGGGCAGGTCGACGCCCATGGCATTGGCCACACGTTGGCGGTTGATGGTGACAATCTCGGCCTGATCGGAGCTGCCAATGCCGCAGTTCAGCCCCGCAAAGACGCCAGAAGAGGCCCCCCCACGACGGGTGAAGAACCCGTGGCGCACGGGAGCAAGCAGGTCTGAGGTCAGAATCTCAAGCGTCATGGAGTGCATCCTGGTGGAGGGGTGCCGTTTTCCGGATAGAGCGCGAGCACTTTGAACAGGTTTCCCATTTCTTCGGGGTGCGTCAAGCGGCGATGGGCGGCGATGTGAGATTGCAAGGCGTCGCCAGAGAGCTTGCTGGCCAAAGCCTGTGCGCGCGGCGTGACGCCGAGTGTTTCGAGAAATACGCCTTGCGGGGTGAGCGTGCTGTGGTCGCAGGTGGCTGCCTCGGCGAGGGCCTCAAAGTCCACATGGGCGGTGATGTCCGCCTCGCCGGGGGTGGCGAGCGGGTTGGCGTATTCGTGGTCTTTGAGCGCCTGCAGGGTGTCGCCCTTTGAGCGCCAGTCCCCGTAGTCGATCAGCAGCGCGGCGCCGCCAAAGTCGCGAATGCGAGCGCCGATCTCGGACACCACCGAAAACGCGGGGGAGCAGGTTTCGACAATCATGTCCTGCGTGGTATCGGCAAGGCGGTGTTCGAGCTGCGGCTGAGGCAGTTCGGGGCCAAAGGCAAAGCAGAGCTTGCCGTCGCGCATGGCGATCAGGCGCTCGTGCCAGCCGGTGGGGCCGCGTTGGAATTGGCGGATGGGCAGCGCGTCAAAGAATTCGTTGGCCACAAGGAAGAGCGGCTGCTGTGGCAGGGTGTCCACCGTGTCGTGGTGGGTGATCTCGGCCTTGATGGCTTCGCTTTGTTTTTCGCGCAGGGTTGGGGAGGCCTCGACGAGGTGGATGTGCGCCGCGGCGTGAAAGCCGGGCACGGCGCGGGTGGCGCGCAGGATGTCGGCCATAAGCGTGCCGCGACCGGGGCCAAGTTCAGCGAGCGTGAAGGATGCGGGGGCGCCTTGGTCGAGCCACGTTTGCGCCAGCGCGAGACCGACGAGCTCGCCAAACATCTGACTGATCTCTGGCGCGGTGGTGAAATCGCCCTCAGCGCCCAGCGGGTCTCGCGTAGTGTAGTAGCCGAGCGTGGGATGCAGCAGGGCCTCACTCATGAAGTCGGCCACGGTCATGGGGCCGTGGGTCTCGATGCGCGCCAATAGATGTTGGGTCAGATCGCTCATGACCGGCGGGCGCGCAGGATCAGGTAGGCACCAAGGGCAACCATCGGCAGGGACAACAGTTGGCCCATGGTGAAGCCATAGCCGTTTAGGTGCAGAGCGAGGCCCAGCGGGTTGCCCTCAGAGATGAATTGCGCGTCCGGCTGGCGGAAGAATTCGACGATGAAGCGGGCGAGGCCGTAGCCGACAAAGAAGGTGCCAGTGATGGTGCCGGGGGCTTTGAGGGCGCCGCGACGGTAGGCGAGGTAGAGCATGACCACGCCGAGGATCAGGCCTTCCATCAATGCTTCGTAAAGCTGGGACGGATGGCGGGCGCAGAGGGCGGCGAGCTGACCGCAGTCTTGTGCGGCGTGGCCGGGGAAGATCACGCCCCATGGCACATCGGTGGGGCGGCCCCAAAGCTCGGCGTTGATGAAGTTGGCGATGCGCCCCAGAAACAGGCCAACTGGCACGCCAAGCGCCATGGCGTCGCCAACTTGGAGTTTCAGAAGGCCATGTTTCTGGCAATAGAGCCAGCCTGCGACGATGACGCCCAACATGCCGCCGTGAAAGGACATGCCGCCGTCCCAGATGCGGATAATGTCGCCGGGATTGGCGAGGTAGAAGGCCGGTTTGTAAAACAGCACATAGCCCAAGCGGCCCCCGGCAATCACGCCAAGGATCACCCAAGTGAGCAGGTCCTCTACTTGTCGCGCTGTGATGGGCGCTGTGTCCTTGGGCCAAAGTGCGGGCCGGTTCAAGGTGGCCACCACAATGCGCCAACCGATCAGGATGCCAACGATATAGGCCAGGGCGTACCAGCGCAGTGCAAATTCCATGCCAAAAGCGGAGATGGAGAAGATTTCAGGGGAAATATTAGGGAACTGAATGGGACTGCTCCGTCGCTGTCTGGGCCGCGTGGGTTTGCGCCACAAGTGGCCTTGCCGTTGCGACAAAGTCAACCTTGTGTCTGAGCGGGTTGATGCCCATATAGGCAGTCAGGATCACAAAGCGGAGAGTGCGATGCAAACCCGGAACAAATTCATGGACGACATGTCTCAGTTGATGACCAACGCCATGGGTGTGGCTCAGGGCGCCAAGGACGAGGCCGAAAACGCGATGAAGTCGTTGATGGACCGTTGGCTGGCGGATCGGGATTTTGTTACCCGCGAAGAGTTTGATGCGGTGCGCGCCATGGCGCAGAAGGCCCGTGAGGAAAATGAAGCTCTGAAGGCGCGGATTGAGGCGCTGGAAGGTAAAGCGGGCTAAGGCACGCTGATAGCATGACGTGAGAAAGGCTGACCTAGGGGTTGGCCTTTTTTGTTTTGGGATTGGCTGCGCTTAGAGCGTCAGGATGCCGGTGATGCCGTCCTGCACAGCGCCGCCAACCCAGACGTCTTCGCCATCTTGCAACACATGCACGCGGCCTTTGCGGCCCAACAGCGTGCCTTGTGCGGCGATGTAGTCGCCCGTGGCGATCCCGTCCGCCAGTAGCCACTGGGCAATGCCCGCGTTGAGGCTGCCAGTCACCGGATCTTCAAAGCCACCAGCCGAGAAGGCACGCACTTCAAAGTCAAACCCGTGTCCGGCTTCGCCCACCGGCGCGACCAAGCCGATGCGCATGCCTTTGAGGGCGGCGTAGTCAGGTTTGGCTTGCAGCAGGGTTTGGCGGTCCTTGAGCAGGAGCGCGGCCCAGCCGGGGCCATTGTCGACCCAAGCGGCGGCCTCCACCTGTGTGTCCTGCAACCCAAGGGCGGCTGAGATGCGGGTGATCATGTCTGCGTCAAGCGGGCCGCTACGCCGCAGAGGTGGGGCGCAGAAGTACAGGCGGCCTTTGTCGCGGCGGATGTGGATCAGCCCCGCGCCGCATTGTTGTACCACGTTCTCACCGTGAGGCTGGCCGCCTTGGGACAGCCAGACATGACAGGCGCCTAAGGTTGGGTGCCCGGCAAAAGGCAGCTCTTGCAACGGAGTGAAAATTCGCACGCGGTAGTCGGCCCCATCGTCGGTGGGATGCAGCAGAAAGCAGGTCTCGCTGAGATTGGTCCAATGGGCCAGCTGTGCCATCTGGCTTTGCGCCAGCCGCTCGGCATCCGCCACCACAGCGAGCGGGTTGCCGTAACTGGCTTGTTCGGAAAACACATCAACTTGGGCAAAGGGAAACGCGTTGGTCATGGCAAAATCATAGGAGTGCGGGGAGGGAGAGCAAGTCTCTCCTTGGGCCTGCGACCAAAAGCCGAAGACTTGTGCTTAATAGAGTTTAATCCACAACTTATTGCGTTATCCACAGATATTTTGCTTTACACACTCAACCTAACGCAGCACCATATCTGGTAAGGATCGTGAAGTTATCCACAGGTCCTAGAGCAGGCACCAAGCGTTAGGGAGCTGCCACTCCCTCGGCGCGATACAAAAAAGAGGTGGCGCTATGGCATTATCTGAGCAGTTTCTCGAAGAAGACTTGCATCCGATCGACATCGTCGAGCACATCGCCGAAGTGCGACACTGGAATTTTGAGCGCATCGCAGACGATCAGATCGCGATGGAAGTGGAAGGCCAGTGGAAGACCTACTCCATAACGCTTGCCTGGTCTGCTTATGACGAAACCCTGAAGCTGGTATGCTCCTATGAAGCGGAGCCGCCAGAGGACAAACTGTCGGCGCTTTATGAGACGCTCAACGCGGTGAATGACGAGTGCTGGGCCGGGGCGTTTACCTACTGGCACAAGCAGCAGCTTATGATTTATCGCTACGGTCTTGTGCTGACCGGGGGGCAGATGGCGAGCCCGGAGCAGATTGACACGCTGATCCGTGGCGCCTTGCAGAATGCGGAGCGGTTTTACCCTGCGTTCCAGTTGGTCGTCTGGGGTGAAAGAAGTGTGAAAGATGCAATGCAAGTTGCCATTGCAGAGGCCTACGGCCGAGCGTAACACTTGCCCCCAAACCACCAGAGGGGGCAATCATGAACATCAACGACGTGGCCAAACGCGGTCTGGTGCTGCTGGGATGTGGCAAAATGGGGACGGCCATGCTGCAAGGCTGGCTGGCGGATGGATTGCCCGCAAACAGCGTTTGGGTGCAAGATCCGCGCCCCAGCGATTGGGTCCAAAGCAGCGGCGTGCATGTGAATGCGGAGTTGCCTGCCGCGCCTGCGGTGGTGTTGATCGCGGTGAAACCTCAGATGATGGGCGATGCGCTGCCGGTGCTGGCGGCGATGGGCAATGGTGAGACATTGTTTGTTTCGGTTGCGGCGGGTGTGTCGATTGCCACTTACGAAGAGATATTGGGCGGCCAGACGCCAATTGTGCGCGCCATGCCAAACACGCCAGCGGCGGTAAGCAAGGGTATCACCGCAATTGTGGGCAACGCTCCGGCGGGCGCGGCTGGTCTGGACGCCTCTGAAGGCTTGTTGAAGGCTGTTGGGCAGGTGGTGCGGCTGGAAAACGAAGGCCAGATGGATGCGGTCACGGGGCTGAGCGGATCGGGGCCCGCCTATGTGTTTCACATGATCGAATGCATGGCTGCGGCGGGCGAGGCGCAGGGCCTGTCGCCGGAGTTGTCCATGGCGCTGGCCAAAGCCACGGTCGCCGGCGCAGGTGCGCTGGCTGAAACCGCAGAGGAAACGCCAGCGCAGCTGCGGGTGAATGTGACCAGCCCCAATGGCACCACACAAGCGGGTCTGGAGGTGCTGATGGACACCTCCGATGGCTTGCCGCCGTTGATGATCAAAACGGTAGGTGCGGCGGCCGACCGAAGCCGGGAGCTGGGTAATGGCTGATCAAATCGATTTTGACGACTTTTTGAAGGTCGACGTGCGCGTGGGCACAGTGGTGCACGCGGAGCCTTATCCAGAGGCGCGCAAGCCCGCGATCAAGCTTTGGATAGATTTTGGCGAGGATTTGGGCACGCGCAAGACGTCTGCGCAGATCACCGCCCATTACGACCCAGCCTCTTTGCTGGGCAAACAGGTGCTGGCCGTGGTGAATTTCCCACCACGTCAGATCGGAAAATTCATGTCCGAGGTGCTGGTGCTGGGCCTGCCGGATGACGCCGGTGACATCACATTGATAGGCCCGGATGGGCCGGTCCCAAATGGAGGACGCCTACATTGAAAAGCCTTTTGATCACACGGCCTTTGCCGGATGCGGTTTTAGAGAAAGCGCGCGGGACCTTCCAGACAACGGTGCGGCTTAACAACTTGCCCATGCAAAGCGACGAGTTGCGCGACGCGCTGCGCAACTTTGATATGGTGCTGCCGACGCTGGGAGATGCATTTGACGCGCAGGTGTTTGCGGATGTGTCCGCGCCGCGCTGCAAGCTGCTGGCGAACTTCGGCGTGGGGTTTAACCACATTGATGTGGAGGCGGCAGCCAAGGCCAATGTGTTGGTGAGCAACACCCCCGGTGCGGTGACCGATGCGACGGCGGATGTTGCCATGACGTTGATCCTGATGAGTGCCCGCCGCGCCGGCGAAGGCGAGCGGCTGGTCCGCTCTGGGCAGTGGAAAGGCTGGCATCCGACGCAGATGCTGGGGCTGCATGTGACGGGCAAGACCGTGGGCATCGCAGGTATGGGCCGTATTGGACAGGCGATTGCGCAGCGCTGTCACTATGGCTTTGGCATGGCGGTGAAATATTGGAACCGCTCGGAGAAAGACCTGCCTTACGACGCAGAGCGCGTCGAGGATTTGGCGGCTCTAGCGGCGCAGGTGGATATTCTTGTCGCAGCGGTGCCGGGCGGTGCGGAGACGCAGCATTTGTTCAATGCCGAGGTCTTTGGCGCGATGCAGTGCCACGCACATTTCATCAACATCTCCCGTGGGGAAGTGGTGAAAGAAAGCGCTTTGGTGGCCGCACTGCAAAACAATGAGATTGGTGGTGCCGGGCTGGATGTGTATGAATTTGAGCCGCGCGTGCCGGATGCGCTGCGCAAGCTCGACAACGTCACGCTGCTGCCCCACCTCGGCACGGCGGCGTTGGAAATCCGCACGCAGATGGGCCTGATGGCAGTGGACAACCTGCTGGCCTATGAACAGGGCGAGATCCCGCCCAATCTGGTGTAATCGGGTCCTAGTCTTTGGCCGTGTCGCCCATGGCGGCACGCCAATGGCGGCGGCAGAGTGAAACATAGCTTTCATTGCCGCCGATCTGAACCTGCGCGCCTTCCTGCAACACATTTCCGTGCTCATCCTGGCGCACCACCATGGTGGCCTTCTTGCCGCAATGACAGATGGTGCGGACTTCGCGCATTTCATCCGCCAGCGCCAAAAGCGCAGCAGACCCGGGAAAAAGCTTGCCCTGAAAATCCACGCGCAGACCGTAGCACATCACCGGCACCTTCAAATCATCCACCGCGCGGGCCAGCTGCCAGACCTGCTCTTCGCTCAGAAACTGCGCTTCATCAATAAAAACACAGGCCAAGGGCCCGGCCGCGAGACGCTTTTTGAGCACATCAAACAGATTGGAACTTGGATCAAACGTGTCGGCTTTGTCAGAAATGCCGATGCGGGAGGCGATACGGCCTTCCCCGGCACGGTGATCGAGCTGAGCGGTTAGCAGGTAGGTTTGCATGCCGCGTTCGCGGTAATTGTGGGACGCCTGCAATAGCACGGTGGATTTGCCGGCATTCATGGTGGAGTAATTGAAGTAAAGCTTGGCCATGGCGGCGTGATAGGCCGCATTGGGCGCGGGGATCAAGGCCGCGCAGCTCAGTTCGCAGCGTAATTTCTGACCCGTCGTTTGGAAGACGCAATCACAGGTCCAAAATATGAAACGCGACCCGTTACATCGTGGCATGGCCATGGGGATGATGCGACGGGTCGCGTGGCCGAAATGGCCAGCAGCATGCGGGTGACAGACCACACACCGCTTTCCTTTGGTCCGGCCCACCCGCCGGAAAACTAGTACTTTCGGATAAATATCCGATTCACTCACAGTCGGATGTAATGCATCCGGTCTTTCTCAAATGCCAAATTCAGGTTAAGCGATATATGGGAAAAGATTGGCCGCTTTCCCCTTAGGGGCGTCAAACCGCGTTTTTAAGGGATGGTCTAATGAGTATACGGTTTGGGGACGATACATGAGCGTGGTGGATAGCTACTTAAAGAAACACTCCGAGGCCTTGGTAAAAGACGTTGGAATCGAAGCGGCCTGTGAATTGACCGGAAAATCCAAAGCCACGTTGGGGCGGTATTATTCGTCGCACGAAGAACATGCGGATCGTTTTATGCCAATTGATGCGGTGGCGGCGCTGGAAGAGGCCGCCTCTTACCCGCATGTGACAGCGGCATTGGCGGAACTGAAGGGCAATTCCTTGAGCCATGAAGGCAGACGCCGGAATTCTGACGACAAAGGCGGGGTCAATTCTGATGTGATCGCGCTGAGCCAACGGTTTGCGATGCTGATGGCGGAGTACAATCAGTCCATCGAGGATGGGATCATCACTGTGACCGAAGCCAAACGTCTGTTGCGGGAAACCGTTGCTTTGCAGCAGGTGCTGGTGGATATGAAATTGCACCTTGAAGAGGAATCCGTCTAAGCGATGCGTGATCCCGCCGGGCGTCGGCCGTTACTTCAGGCGGAGCGCCACATTCCGGATTTGCTGCAGGGGTTTCTGGTGGATCTGGAAACCACGCAAAGCTCGGCGGAGGTGTGGGCACTGATTGTAGAGGTGGGGCGGACGCTGAACCTGCCTTTCATCGATTTCATATGTGCCGACAACTTTGAGGACTGGAAAAAGACGCTGTTTATTCGCACGTCTTATGACAGTTCTTGGTTGAATGCGTTCAACGAAGACCCGGACATTGCCAAGTGGAGCTACTTCCGCGCCCATGCGGTGAACCATCTTACACCGATTGCGGTTGGCATCGAGTTTTTGGATGAGTTTCATCACATGCCTCAGGCGCGCTTTGCCGTTCTGGAAGAGGCTGCCCGAAGGGGGATCAGAGCGGGATTCTCGATCCCCTTACGCTCGCACGCACCGCCCCAGGCCGCGTTGATCACCTTTTGTGGCGATCACAGTAAGCGGGAAATGAAGCATATTATTCAAACACATGGCTGGGTTTTGCAGGCGGTGGCTATGGCGGGGCATCAATCCTATCAAGCGCATTTCTCTGCGGAATTCACCAGGCGGAACAAGATTTCAGACAAGCAACGTGAATTGCTGGAGATGATTGGAACCGGCCTGCAGGACAAGGTGATCGCCGAGCGCTTGGGGATTACCGTCTCTGCCGTGCGTCAGAGGATGAAAAACATTCTCGGCAAAACGGGGCTATCCAACCGGGCGGAGCTGGCGGCATTGGCTATGAGTGCCGGATTGGTGCAAGATCCGCTGAACCGTATGAGCCGCGATAGCGGTGGGGTATTGGTGGAAATGGGCGTGCCAACGACCACCCGGGCGCGGTATCGGCACCGGTACTGATTTTAAAACGAATAAGGGTGGCTCAAACACCTGAGCCACCCTTTCGTCATAAAAAGACCTACAAGGAAAATGTGCACGGGTGTGCATACTAACCTCCGCACAGGACAGCGCAGAGCAGAAGGGGATCAGCAAACTATCACCTCACGAACCCATTGCCTCAGAATGCCTGGGGAAGCATCACAGCGAGACAACGGCTCCCTCCGTAGATGATGGTAACGGATTCACCGGCGTGAGTCTGTCATTTACAACTTGGTAAAGAACATTACCTAGGGTGGTAATTTTGACATGTTTACGAATTTAAACTGTCAAAAATTACAGCCTGCACACGACGGTATACCGACAATTGCGAATCGACTGCGTTTCAGTGGCGCTTCACGAGAACGGATCCGACGGAATATCCTGCTCCGAAGGAACAGATCACGCCGTAGTCGCCCGGCTGTAAGTCATCCGAATACTTCGAGAAAGCGATAATTGAGCCTGCCGAGGACGTATTGGCGTAGTCCTGCAGAATATTCGGTTGTTCGCCCGCTTCCGGTGTGCGGCCGAGGACTTTTTTGCCAATGAAGTCGTTCATCGACTTGTTGGCTTGATGCAGCCAGAGGCGGCTTAGGCTGTCCGGCGCCACGCCTTCAGCTTCGATGTGTGCCAGCATATGGGCGGAGACCATTGGCACCACCTCTTTGAAGACTTTGCGACCGTTCTGCATGAATTGCATGTCGCGGCGATCCACCACGCCGTCCGGGCGGGAGCGGCGTAGGAAGCCATTGTTGTTGCGAATGTTGTTGGAGAACTGGGTGGCACAGCGGGTCGAGATGATCTCGAAATAAGCCCCTTCGGCGTCTTCCGCCCGCTCAATCACCGTGGCCGTGCAGACGTCGCCAAAGATGAAGTGGCAATCCCGGTCGCGCCATTCCAAGTGGCCCGAGCAGATTTCCGGGTTCACCACGATGGCTTTACGCACGGAGCCAGAGCGGATCATGTCGGCGGCAGCCTGCAAGCCAAATGTGGCCGAGGAACAGGCCACGTTCATATCAAAGGCAAAACCGCCCGCGCCCAATTCTTTTTGAATTTCAATGGCAACGGCTGGATAGGCGCGCTCCATATTGGAGGCGGCACAAATCACCAGATCAATCTCGGACGCGTCCACACCGGCCTGCTCCAGCGCTTTGCCGCAGGCATCCAGCGCCATTTCGGTCATCACGCCTGGCTCATCATCGCTGCGCTGGCGCAGCAGCGGGTGCATCACATCCGGGTTCAGCACGCCTTCCTTGTCCAGAACGTGGCGTTGCTCAATCCCGGAGGCTTTGAAAATGAACTCGCTGGAGGAGTGTTGCATCGGCTCCATTTCACCGGCTGCAATGGCGTCGGCGTTTTGGGCGTTCATCTTGTCAGCATAGGCGTTAAAGGCCTCCACAAGCTCGTCATTGGTGATGATTTGCTCTGGGGTGAAAACACCGGTGCCGGTGATGGCAGGCTGAAACATACTGGGCCTCGCTAAGTTCTGGTGGAGCGCAGCTAGGCGATATTTGACCGCAAAGGTCAAGAGTTTCCCCAGGGTCAGGCCTCCAATCGGCCTTGTTTTGCTGGTTTGTCGAAGGAAGAGGAGCGCCCCCCATGCGGGCGGTTGCGCGCGTACCCTCAGGATTTAGGCGAAGTGAGGACGCGGATTAAAAGGGGGCGTTTGGATAGGTGACGCCTGCCAGATACAGCCCCTGGGGCGGGCAGACCGGACCACAGGCGGCGCGGTCTTTGGCCTCCAGCGCTTCGGTGACGTCATCTGGCGTCCAGGCGCCTGCGCCCACGCGTTCCAATGTACCGACAAAGCTGCGGACCTGGTTGTGCAAAAAGGAGCGGGCGCGCACGTGGAAATGGATTTCCGGTCCGCTGATGGTGTCGACCTGCGCAATGCGCAGCTCATCCAAGGTTTTCTGCGGGCTGGCGGCCTGACAGATCGAGCTGCGGAAGGTGGTGAAATCGTGGTTGCCAATCAGGCGATCCGCCCCGGCCTGCATGGTCTCCGGGTCCAGTTCATGTTTGACTTGCCAGACTAGGCCGGCCTGATGCGTGGCTGGGGCGCGTCGCATGAGGATACGGAAGAGATAACGCCGTTCGGTGGCCGAAAATCGTGCGTGCCAGTCATCTGCCACTTTGGCGCAGTTGGTGATCGCCACTGGCGCGGGTTTGAGTTGGAAGTTCAACGCCTCAGAGAGGCGGAACGGGTCCCAGTCTTTCTCCATGTCGCAATGGGCCACCTGCGCCAGGCCATGCACACCTGCATCGGTGCGGCCGGCGGCGGCGATGGTGTGCTCGCGCGGCTCCAGCTTTGCCAAGGCGTCTTCAATTGCGCCTTGCACCGAAGGCTGGTCCGCCTGCCTTTGCCATCCGGCAAATGGGGCTCCGTGGTATTCAACTTGCAAGGCGTATCTGGGCATGGCGCGTGCGATAGCCCATTGGGCGGGGAAATTGAAGCCTTTCTGCCCACTGGAAATGGCTTGGGCGCGCGCATAGGTTGGGAACGAACCATGTAAAGGGGCCAAAAGCTTGGTCATTTCCACACTAGCGGACGGGGTGGCCCGTCAGATTGAAGCGGCCTCTGATGCCGTCACAGGCGTGTTTGAGCCTGTGGTGCGGCTGGGCGTGACCGGGCTGGCGCGCTCGGGTAAGACGGTGTTTATCACCTCTCTGGTGGCCAACCTACTTGATCGTGGGCGCATGCCGCAGTTGGTGGCCAATGCCGAAGGCCGCATTGAAGCGGCCTTTCTGCAGCCGCAGCCGGATGATCTGGTGCCACGGTTTGATTTTGAGACCCATTTAGCGGCGATGACCGGGAAAACGCCGCAGTGGCCGGAGAGCACACGCGCGATCAGCGAGTTGCGGGTGTCGTTGCGGGTGCGGCCAAATGGGCTGTTGTCCGGCTTTCAAGGCGCGCGGACGGTGCATTTGGATATTGTCGATTATCCGGGCGAGTGGCTGCTGGACCTTGGCTTGATGGACAAGAGCTTTGTGCAGTGGAGTGCGGAGGTTTTGGAGCGCCTCAAGGGGCGTGATGAGGCGGCGGAATACCTCGGCTTGGTGTCGGCGATGGATGGCGGCGATGATTTGGAGGAACCCAAAGCGCAGGCTTTGGCTTCGGCCTTTACCGAGTATCTGCACGCGGCGCGTGGCGCGGGATATTCAGATTGCACACCGGGGAGGTTCCTGCTGCCCGGGGATTTGGCTGGCTCGCCGGTTCTCACATTTGCGCCCTTGTCGGCGGTGGATAAGCCGGGGCGGCGCTCGATCTGGCGCACGTTTGAGAAGCGGTTTGAGGCCTATAAAGCGCAGGTGGTGAAGCCGTTTTTTCGAGATCATTTCGCGCGCATTGACCGGCAGGTTGTGCTGGTGGATGTGCTGGGCGCGATCCATGCCGGGCCGCGCGCGGTGGAAGACATGCGCGGCGGACTGGCCGATACGCTGGCGGCGTTTCGTCCCGGGCGGAATGCATTTCTGACCAGGTTGCTGATGGGCAAGCGGGTGGAGAAAATCCTGTTTGCTGCGACCAAGGCAGATCACTTGCATCACAGCCAGCACCCGCAGCTGACCAACATCATGCAGGCACTGACGCGCGACGCGGCAGATCGGGCACAGTTTGCCGGGGCCAAGACGGAGGCCCTGTCGCTGGCATCCTTGCGCGCAACGGTGGAAGAAACGGTGACGCATGAAGGGCGCAAGCTTGACTGTGTACGTGGGCGTTTGTTGGAGGACGGGCGGCAGGCGGCGTTTTATCCCGGCGCGCTTCCGCAAGACGCCAGTGCCTTGCTCAACCCGGCAAAAGCTGGGGCCGAAGCTTGGCTCGATCAGGATTATCAGGTGATGAAGTTTGCACCTGCGGCCAATACACTGCGGCCCGGCGACGGCCCACCTCACATCCGTATGGATCGCGCGGCGCAGTTTTTGATTGGGGATGTGTTGTGAGCAACGGACCGGTATTGATTGAGCTTGAAGACCAGGCGGCGCCGGAGGTGGCTGATGCTGCGCCGGTGCCGGAGGTGCACGCGCCAGCGCCCAGCGGGCAGGCCATGCAGGTGGCAGCGCAATTGGCGGCCCGCAAGCCCAGCCGGTTGACGCGGTGGTTCTGGGCACTGGCGGGCATGTTCCTAAGTGCGGCGGTGTCCATGGCCGCGTGGGATTTCGCCACGGGGCTGGTGGCGCGTAATACGTATTTGGGCTGGGCCGTTATGGCGATTGGTGGCGCGGCGCTTTTGCTGGCGTTGCTGATCCTCCTGAAGGAACTGGCCGGTTTGGCGCGGCTCAAGCGTGTGGATGGCCTGAAGGCCCGCGCGGACGCGGCGGCGCAGAGCCATGAGATGGGGCAGGCGCGGGACATCGTCGATGAGCTGCTGCGGTTCTATCGTGGGCGGGAGGATCTGGCCTGGGGGCGGGATAGCCTGACCAAGCAACGTGCAGAGGTTTTGGATGCGGATGCTCTGATAGTCTTGGCGGAACGTGAGCTGATGCTGCCACTGGATCAGGCGGCGCAGCGCGAAGTTGAAGCGGCGGCACGGCAAGTTGCAGCAGTGACCGCGCTGGTGCCTTTGGCCTTGGCGGACGTCGTTGCGGCGCTGACTTCTAATGTGCGCATGATCCGGCGGATTGCGGAGATTTATGGCGGGCGTTCCGGCACGTTGGGCAGTTGGCGGCTGTTCCGCGCGGTGATGACCCATCTTGTGGCCACTGGTGCGGTGGCGGCGGGCGAGGACCTGATTGGGACCATTGCCGGTGGTGGGGCGCTGGCGAAGGTGAGCCGGCGTTTTGGCGAAGGGATCGTGAACGGGGCATTGACCGCCCGCGTAGGCGTGGCCGCGATGGAAGTTTGCCGCCCTCTGCCATTTGGAGACGGGCGTCGGCCCTCGGTGGCGGGCTTGGTGAAACGGGCGCTCACCGGCCTGTTCACGAAGACGAACGGCGCGGCGTGACACTCCGGCCACTTGATCCCGATCATTTGACAAAGCGCAAAGACGATTGCCATTGCGGCTGCTAGCTTGGTCGCATGAGCCAAACCCATGGGCATAGCCAACAAGAGATCGAAGACCGGATTGCCAACCCGCCGGGGCGGGGGCTCTTGCGGGATGTTGTCTATGGGGGGATTGATGGGTCGGTCACGACCTTTGCCATTGTGGCGGGCGTGGCCGGGGCTGGGTTGTCTCCCTTTGTGATTGTCGCGCTGGGCATTGCCAATGTGCTCGCGGACGGGTTTTCCATGGCGGCAGGCAATTTCTTGGGCACCAAGGCGGAGCTGGATGATGCCAAGCGTTTGCGGGCGGTTGAGAAGCGGCATCTGGCGGAGAATCCGCGTGGCGAGCGGCGGGAGATTCGGTAAATCTTGCGTCTGAAAGGGCTGGACGGAGAGGTCCTGGAAGCGGCGACGAATGCGATTGTGGCCAATGAGGAGGCTGCGATCCAGCTGATGCTGGAAGGGGAGTACGGCTTGGCAGGCGTTGACCCGCATCCGCATCGCGCGGCAATTGCGACGTTTCTGGCCTTCTTGGTGGCCGGGTTGATCCCCCTGCTGCCGTTTTTGGTTGGCGTGCCAGAGGCGTTTCGGGTGTCTGCGGTGCTGACCTGCGCCACCTTCTTTGGCATTGGCGCGATGAAGGCCAAATGGTCGCTCGACCCTTGGTGGCGGTCTGGACTGGAAACGCTGGCGATTGGCGGCGTGGCAGCGGCGATTGCTTACGGTGTGGGGAGCCTGTTCAACGTAGGATAGGCACGCCGCCGGGGCCTTTGATCTGCTCGACAACACCGGCGCGGAGGCTTCGGCCAATTTTATGCGCTAAAGCTGACCACGCGGCGGCTTGGTCTTCGCGCAATTCGATGCGCAGAGTCAGGTCAAACAAGCCAAGCCACGCGTCAAACATGCCGGGGCGTACGTTGCCTGCGTCGCGATGCACCCTCAGCGGGTTGCCGTCGTAGGAGCGCTCATAGAGGATCGCGTTGGCCCAGAAATCCACAATCTTGGCTTCATGTTTGGGCCAATCATCAACATGCACGGCAAACACCGGACCAAGGCCGGGGTGTTGACGCACCATCTCGTAAAATGCGGCCACCACGCGCGCGATTTCGTCGCGGGTCACGTCAAATTTCGGGGGTATGTCAGCCATGGGCCTCTCCTTTGGAAGAGGAGATAGGCCATCAGGTGCAAGGTCACAAGCATCCCTGCTTTACCACGGGCGCAGAGCGCCCTATAAGGCGCCTATGACGCAGATATTCGAAATTATTATTCGAATTATCAGCCCGGCGCTCTAACTGTTCGAGCCGCCGGGACAAGGCGTATGGAAGACCGCGCCGACCCTAGACCATTCCAGATACGACGCCTGAAAAGGACCGGACACATGTGTGCCGAAACACCTGACTACAAAGATACGCTGAACCTCCCAAAAACCGACTTCCCGATGCGCGCTGGCCTGCCCAAGCGTGAGCCTGCGTGGCTCGAGCGTTGGGAGAAGATCGGCGTCTATGACCGTCTGCGCGAAAAAGAAGGCCGGGAGCCGTTTATCCTGCATGACGGCCCGCCCTATGCCAACGGCCACCTGCACATCGGCCACGCGCTGAACAAAACCATCAAGGACATGATCGTACGCTCCCATCAGATGATGGGCAAGGACGCGCGTTATGTGCCGGGTTGGGACTGTCACGGCCTGCCGATCGAGTGGAAGATCGAAGAGCAGTACCGCAAGAAGGGCAAAGACAAAGACGCCGTGGATGTGGTGGAGTTCCGTCAGGAATGCCGCAAGTTTGCCGAGGGCTGGATCGACATCCAGCGCGAGGAATTCAAACGTCTGGGCATCACCGGCAACTGGCCTGATCCCTACATCACCATGGATTATCACGCCGAGGCCGTGATTGCCGATGAGTTTATGAAGTTCCTGATGAACGGCACACTGTATCAAGGCAGTAAGCCTGTGATGTGGTCGCCGGTGGAGAAAACCGCGCTGGCCGAGGCTGAGGTGGAATACCACGACAAAGAGAGCTTCACGATCTGGGTGAAGTTCAAGGTCGCGGAGCCTGCGGATCACAAGCTGGCGGGGGCTTATGTGGTGATCTGGACCACCACGCCTTGGACCATCCCGTCCAACAAGGCAGTCGTGTTTGGTCAGGACATTGCCTACGGCCTCTATGAGGTCACTGGCACACCAGAGGAAAGCTGGGCAAATGTTGGCGACAAGTTCGTGCTTGCCGACAATCTGGCCGGTGACGTGATGCAACGCGCGCGTCTCGACGAGAGCATGTGGGAACGCGTCGGTGATGTGCCGGTGAGCGATCTTGAAGGTGTTGGCTTGGCGCACCCGCTGAACGGTGTCGAAGGCTCTGAAGGCGAATGGGACGATCTGCGTGATTTCCGCGCCGCACCCTTTGTGACCGACACCGAAGGCACCGGCTTTGTGCATTGTGCACCGTCCCACGGTATGGAGGAGTTTGAGCTCTACCGTGACCTTGGCATGCTGGAGCAGATGATCACCTACAACGTCATGGACGATGGTGGTTTCCGCGCCGACCTGCCGTTCTTTGGTGGCACCTACATCCTGAACCGCAAGGGCAAGGAAGGCGACGCCAACAAGAAGATCATCGACAAGCTGGTCGAGGTGGGCGGTCTGCTGGCGCGTGGCAAGATCAAGCACAGCTATCCGCACAGCTGGCGCTCCAAAGCCCCGATCATCTATCGCAACACGCCGCAGTGGTTCGCCTCTGTGGATCGTAAGCTTGATGACGGCATGGGTGAGATGGGCGACAACATCCGCGAACGTGCGCTGCGCTCCATCGACGAACTGGTGAAATGGACCCCGCAAAAGGGCCGCAACCGCTTGTTCTCGATGATCGAAGACCGCCCCGATTGGGTGCTGTCGCGTCAACGCGCCTGGGGTGTGCCGCTGACCTGCTTTGTCAAAAAAGGCGCTCTACCAACCGACGAAGGCTTCCTGCTGCGTGATCCAGAGGTGAACGCCCGCATCAAGGCGGCGTTTGAGGATGAAGGCGCGGATTGCTGGTATATGGATGGCGCCAAAGAGCGCTTCCTGGGCGACAAGTACAATGCCGACGAGTGGGAGCAGGTGTTTGACGTGCTCGACGTGTGGTTTGACTCCGGCTCGACCCACGCCTTTGTGCTGCGCGACCGCGAAGATGGTGTGGCTGACGGTATCGCCGACGTCTACATGGAAGGCACCGACCAGCACCGTGGCTGGTTCCACAGCTCGCTGTTGCAGGCCTGTGGCACCAAGGGCCGCGCGCCCTACCGCAATGTGGTAACGCATGGCTTCACGCTGGACGAGAAGGGCAACAAGATGTCCAAATCGCTCGGCAACACCATCGTGCCTGAGAAGGTTGTGCAGCAATACGGCGCGGATATCCTGCGACTGTGGGTGGCCCAAACCGACTACACCGCCGATCAGCGGATCGGTCCAGAAATCCTGAAAGGCGTGGCGGACAGCTACCGCCGTTTGCGCAACACGATGCGCTTCATGATGGGCTCCCTGTCGGAGTTCTCCGAAGCGGATCGTGTCGATGTGGCAGATATGCCGGAGCTGGAACGCTGGGTACTGCACCGTTTGGCAGAGCTGGATCATCAGGTGCGCAAGGGCTATGCGGAGTTCAACTTCCAGGGCGTTGTCTCTGCGGTGTTCAATTTTGCCACCGTGGAACTGTCGGCCTTCTATTTCGACATCCGCAAGGACGCGCTCTACTGTGATGGCGACACCACTCGTCGCCGCGCGGCGCGCACCGTGCTGGACATCCTGTTCCATCGCCTGACCACCTGGTTGGCACCGGTTCTGGTGTTCACCATGGAAGAGGTCTGGCTCGAGCGCTTCCCTGGCGACGACAGCTCGGTGCACCTGATCGACTTCCCGGACACGCCAGCCGACTGGCTGGATGAGCCGCTGGCTGCGAAATGGGCGGGTGTGCGTGACGTGCGCCGCGTGGTGACCGCCGCGCTGGAAATCCAGCGGACCGATAAGGTGATCGGTGCCTCGCTGGAGGCGGCGCCTGTGGTGCATGTGCGCGACGCGGATGTGGTTGAGGCGCTGAAATCGGTGAACTTTGCTGACATCTGCATCACTTCGACCATCGATGTGACCAACGACCCGATGCCAGCCGAAGCCTTCCGCCTGCCGGAAATCGAAGGTGTGGGCGTTGTGTTTGAAAAGGCTGATGGTGAGAAATGCCAGCGCTGCTGGAAGATCCTGCCAGACGTTGGCCAGCACAGCCACGCCGGTGTTTGCGGCCGTTGTAACGACGCTCTGAGCTAATTCGCGCTCCAAATGATGCGCATTCTGAGGCGTCCCGCTTGCGGGGCGCCTTTTGCTTGGGCAGTGTGGCGTCATGTTGAAAAAGACCGTAGACACACCCACCGGACCGATGATGCTCACCGAGAAAGACGGCGCGATTGTGCGCGCTGAATGGGAGGGCGGCGGTACAGATGACACACCTCTTCTGCGTGAAGCGGCGGCGCAATTGGTGGCCTATTTTGATGATCCGGCGCAGGGCTTTGATCTGCCGTTGAAAGTGGAGGCGTCATAGTTTCAGCAGCGGGTGTGTGACGCCATGTTGGCGATTCCGCTGGGCGAAACCCGCACTTATGGCGATCTGTCCAAAGACCTTGGTGTGCCGGCGCAGGCGATCGGGCAGGGCTGCGGCGGCAATCCGATCCCGGTGATCATTCCGTGCCACCTCGTGCTCGGCGCAAACGGGCTCGGCGGGTTTTCCGGATTAGGTGGTGTGGAGACACAAGTCTGGCTGCTCAAACATGAGCGGGCAGGCGGTTTGCTGATCTGATCAGAGCGTTTCGCGGTAGAGCACTTGCTGCGCAGCGCCTGCGACAGTCAGGTAGACCGAGGTGGCAACCAGCCCCCAATGCGCCCAGCTTTCCGGGTGGAAGTCGACCCAAGCGGCCCAACCGGCAAAGAAGGTCCAGGCAAGCGCCATCGGGAAGGTGAGCCAACGCCAACGCACTGTGCGGGTGGGGTGCACAAATTTGATCGGCAGGAACATCGCCACAGCCAGCACTGACACCAGCGCGAGGCTGACCCAGAAGTTCGGCTCCACCGCGAAGATCACAATCACCACCATATTCCAGCATCCGGGGAAGCCGGAGAAGGAATTATCCTTGGTTTTCATGCGCGTATCCGCGAAGTAGAGTGCAGAGGCGAAGGTGATGATAATGATCGCAAACCAGCCGGTCCAGCCATCCATCAGCCCCGATTTAAACAGCGCATAGGCCGGGATGAAGACATAGGTCAGGTAGTCGATGATCAGGTCGAGCAAGACGCCGTCGAACTCCGGCGCGTTTTTCTTTACGTGGTAGTGGCGCGCCAAAGGCCCGTCGATCCCGTCTACGATAAAGGCGACAACCAGCCAGAGGAACATCAGGCTCCATTTGCCATCCACGGCGGCCAACATGGCCAACATGGCAAAAACGGCACCGGTGGCGGTGAACAGGTGGACGGCGAGGGCAAGGGCGCGAATACTCATAGAGGTGTCTTGCCGGAATTGCGTGCAGAGTGCAACGGCTGTGCGGCCTGCCGTCTCGGATGGTTAACCGCGTGGTTTGAGCGCAAAGATCGCGTCACGCACGGTTTCCGGCAGGGTGGTGTCGGCCCCATCCGGCGCGGCGTCGAGTGCGGAGGCCACATCTTTGGTCAGAATGCCGATGGTGTTGTCCTCTTCCCAACCGTCGCGAGAAAATTCGATGGTGTTGAACCCAGAGGCGAGCCAGTTTTGCCCTGAGGAGGTGTGGATCAGGTTCAAGAGCGCGTCTTCGTCGATGCCCGCTTGGTCTGCCCAGTCGAGCACTAGGCGGGTCATGGCTGTGTTGGAGGCGGCGAGCAGGTTGTTGAGGACCTTGGCCTGCATCCCCGCGCCATAGTTGCCCATGTGATGAAAATGTGCGCCCATGGCGTCAAACAGGGGCTGGTGTTGGCGCAACGCCTCTGTGTCGCCGCCCAGCATAAAGGAAAGACGCGCTTCCTCCGCCGCAATCGCGGCACCGGACATGGGCGCGTCGATCAGGGTGATCTGGCTTGATATGCGCTCGCGCAAGGTACGGACGTATTTGGGTGACAACGTAGAGGAGACGATCACGGTTTGCAGGTTGGGTGCGGTCTCAATCAGATTTTGCGCGCCAAACAGCACGTCATCGGTTTGGGCAATGTCGCGCACCACGGTGATCAGGATGTGTAGGTCTTTTCGGAAGTCTTCCAAGGAGCGCATGACCGGCGCGAGGGCGGCGAAATCTGTTGCGGGCCGGACATCGTAGCCAAAGGCGTCAAAACCCGCTTCGCGCAGTGCGGCCAGCATTGGGCCTCCCATGCGGCCACATCCTGCGACGCCAATTCCTGTGAGCTGCATGCAAGGTCCTCAAGTTGCCCCGCCCACCGCTGCAGGCGGGGCGGATGGGTTATGACAAGGCGCGTTTCAGCGCGGGAATGTTGCTCACGACTAGCACGTCAAAGGCCAGCACGGCCAGCAGGGTCACGCCGACCAGTGGGAAGGCCACGGACACCAGTGCAGCGATCAACAAGACCCCTTTAAATAGCGGCATTTCCTTTGGCACGGGTGGGGCCGCCAGGCGCAGCGTTTTGGATGGGCGGCGTTTGAGCCACATCACCACGCCAGACACACAGACAAAGATCACCATGAGGCAGAACACGGTGTTCAGGAGCAAATTCCACAATCCCATGAGACCCATGTGGAAAGGGATGCCCACCGCCATCGATTTGCCCGCAACCGAGTAATCGATAAAGCGCACCTCGGCGAGGATTTTGCCGGTGTACTGGTCGACGTGAATGGTGGCGTCCACGGTTGGTGTGGTGCTGTCGCCGCTCATACTGTCTTGGTTGATGGTCCAGACGCCAGTTTCGTCGCGCGGGTAGGCCACGCGGAAACGGCCCTCTAGGCCCAAGTGGCGGCCCAACGCCACAAGGCTGTTGATGTTCACAAGCGCGCCTTCGACTGTGCCGGTAATGCCCACATCGGAGCCAGAAGCAGGCATCGGGGTCTGTTCGAGCGCCCAGGGCACATCGTTCTGGTTGCCGTGGTTCATGCTGGCGTGCGTGCTGTCTGACAGCGGCACGTCATTCCATTTTTGTGCCGGAAAGGTCGACCAGGCCTGCACATATTTGCCGCCCCAGATGCCAGCCCAAGCAAGGCCGGAGATCAGGAAGACCACCAACAGGGCGGAAATCCAGAAGCCGGTGACAGCGTGCAGGCTTTTCCACAATGCACGGCCGCGCGCTTTCAGATTGGGCATAAGAACCGAGGTATCGCCACCACGTGGCCACCAGAGGTAGAGACCGGTCAGGACCAGCACCAGTCCAAGGCCCGCGGCGATCTCAATCAGCCGGTCGCCGGTGTCACCCAGCAGCAGAGAACCGTGGATGTTGTCGGCCAGATCGTACCACCCTGCGCGGCGGTCCCAGTTGCCCAGCACGGCGCCGGTGTAGGGATCGACGGCGACCATTTGGTGCGTGTCGCCGGTGTTGATGCGGAACACGGTGGCGAGCGCATCAGATTTGGGAGCGATGTATTCGACCACGGTGCCGGGCACCGCGGTTGTGGCGGAGGCGGCTTGATCGGAGACACTCAACGCGGTGCCTTGCGGAACGACGGCGATCTTTTCGCCATCGCGCCCGTCAAACTGAGTGATGAACATCATCATCAAGCCGGTCACGGCGAGCATGATCATAAATGGCACCACATAAAGCGCGGCGTAGAAGTGCCAGCGCCAGGCGGCGAAATAGAGTTTTTGAGACAGAGACGTTGCGCTGGATTGCTCTGCGCGCACGTCGGCAAATTGGCTGTCGTTGGCCATGAGGGAACATCTCCTGAAGGGCCGCGCTTGGGTCCCCAAGGCGGCTTGTTTTGTGTTTGATTTTTAAAGGGAACTCAGGAAAGTGCGGGCGGGCCGCGGGCATCATAGCGGCGGTGGAACCCGGCGCTATTGTGGGTAAACTCCCGATGCCGCCAGCGGTTGGTCAGGGACGCTTTGAGCGGCAGTGGGAAAGGGCCGTCCATCACCGGGACGACATCGGCGACCACGGAGAAAGCGCAGGGGCTGCGTTTGTCCTCAGTCTGCTCATGCAACGGCACCGGCGCCCCGGTGTCGTCCACAAGCACTTCGACCATCTCGTCCCCGGTACAGAGGACAAGCACCATATGGCCGTCTGCCAACGTCTTGGGCATCCATCCCGTTGGGATGAGTGCGGAGGCCATCACGGCCACCAGAAGCACCAAAGACGTCAGCAGGCGCATGGGTTATTCAAGACCCGCGATGATGGAGCGCAAGGTGGCGATGCCGTCACCTTTTTCAGAACTGGTCAGCACAATTTCGGGGAACGCCGCCGGGTGTTTGGCGAGTTTCTCGCGTACCTGTTTGAAGACCTTCTCGCGGTCTTTGGCTTTGACTTTGTCGGCCTTGGTCATCACCACCTGAAACGTCAGCGCGGAGCTGTCCATCAGGGACATGATCTCTTCGTCCACGTCTTTGATGCCATGACGCGTGTCGATCAGAACAAAGGCGCGGCGCAGGTTGGCGCGGCCGGAGAGATATTGCTTGAGCAGGCGCTGCCACTTTTCCACCACCGCCAGCGGCGCGTTGGCATAGCCATAGCCCGGCAGGTCGACGAGATAGTGGCTGTCGGTCAGCGTGAAGAAGTTGATCTCCTGCGTACGGCCCGGGGTGTTGGAGGCCCGCGCCAAACGGCTGCGGTTCGTCAGCGCGTTGATCAACGTGGATTTGCCCACGTTGGAGCGCCCCGCAAAACAGACCTCAACACGATCCCCTGTAGGCAGGCCATCCATGGCGACCACACCTTTGAGGAAGTCGGAATTGGAACCGTCAAACAGCTTGCGGCCACGCTCCAGCGCCAAGGGCTCCGGATCTTCGATAAATGGGAAGGGAAGTTGCATCAGAGCACCTCTGCTGTGTCGCCGACGGCAATGTCGCCGGATTTGATCACCACACCGTAGACGCCAAAGTCCTGATGGCCAAAGGCTTCGTTCAAGACGCCCAACGTGTCCGCGTCGCGCACACCGGTGTCGGTGTTGGCGGTGGTCGCCTTGCAGCGCGTGATGCGCTCGCGCACCTCAATTTCGGTCTCGCCGAGGCGCAGGGTTTTGCCAATCCAGTCAAACTCTTCCCATGGGGCAAAGGCATCGAGCCAGATGTTGCCGCGCCAGCGTTCGGTGGCGAGCTTGCGCCCCAGTCGGCCTTCGATCGCGCGGTGGCTGGCAGTGGTGTGGATGGCGATGGAGGGGAAGGGGCTGTCGGTCATGCCAAATTCCCCGGCGGGCACCAGTTTGGCACTGGCGGCGCGGTCTTTGGGCATGATCGGACGCACCCAATCAATCAGCTTGTCGCCTTGGGTTTCCGGATCAAAGGTCAGCTCCCAGAGGTCCGGGTGCTGCAAGGTGATCTTGCCACTGGCCTCGTCGACCTTAGCGGTGATCGCCTGCAACGACGGCGCCCCTGCGGCGCGGGAGAAATTCACGCAACGCGCCCATTCGCCACCTTCAGTTTTGGCGCGCTCATGCGCCACGGCATAGCGGCGATCCCAGGGAAAGGTTTGCCCCTCCACCAAAGAGACATGACCCACGGACTCGCGTCCGTGGGCCTTGATCGGGTGTCGCCAGAGTGCGGAGACGGTTCCCATTATTTGGCATCCTCCTCAGGCTTCGACTTCTTGAAGCTTGATTTGATGTTGCCAAACACATCCGGTTTGTAGCCGTGTTGGCGCATGATGGCGTACTGCTGGATGAAGGTGATCACGTTGTTGGTGATCCAGTAGATCACAAGACCGGACGCAAAGCTGCCGAGCATGAACATGAAGACCCATGGCATCCAAGCAAAGATCATCTTCTGTGTTGGATCTGTGGGTGCCGGGTTCAGCTTCTGCTGTAGCCACATGGAGATACCCAGCAGGATTGGCAGGATGCCCAAAGAGAAGATCTCAAAGAAGCCCAGTTCCGGCACGCCGTAAGGCAGGATGCCAAACAGGTTGAAGATCGAGCTTGGATCCGGTGCGGACAGGTCGGTGATCCAGCCAAACCATGGCGCGTGGCGCAGTTCTTTGGTTACGAAGATCACTTTGTAGAGCGAGAAGAAGATCGGGATCTGAATCAGGATCGGCAGACAGCCCGCCGCCGGATTGACCTTTTCCTTCTTGTACAGCTCCATCATGGCTTGCTGCATCTTCTGACGGTCATCGCCCGCTTGCTCTTTGAGCTTCTCCATCTGCGGCTGAAGCTCTTTCATCTTCGCCATGGAGGCATAGGATTTATAGGCCAGCGGGAAGACGATGATTTTCAGAACAACGGTCAGCGCAATGATCGCCCAACCCATGTTGCCGATGAAGCCATAGAGCCACATCAGGAGCCACATGATCGGCTTGGTGAGGAAGGAGAACCAGCCCCAGTCGATGGATTCCAGCAGGCCTTGCACGCCTTCTTCGTTCTGGTAGTTGCGGATTTTGCCCCAGTCTTTGGAGCCCGCAAACAGACGAGAGTTGGCGGAGGCTGTTTGACCTTCGGCCACCTGAACGGTCGGCATCACCGCTTCGGTTTGGTAGATGTCGCGGGACTGGTCGTATTTTGCCACAGATTTGAAGGGTTTGCCTTGCTCCGGGATCAAAGTGGCCATCCAGTAGTGGTCGGTGAAGCCGATCCAGCCATTGGCCTCAACCTGGGTCACTTCCGCAGGCGCGCCTTCGCGTTGATCGAAGGAGTAGTCGGTCATACCGTCATAGTCGGTTTCGGTCAGCTCGCCGTCCGCCATGGAGATCAGCCCTTCGTGCAGGATGAAGAAGTTCTTCAAATCCTCAGGCTGACCGTAGCGGGCCAGAACGCCATAAGGCGCCAGAGAGACGGTGCCTGCGCCGGTGTTCTCGACAGTTTGCTTAACGGAGAACATATAGTCTTTGTCCACCGAAATGGTGCGGCGGAAGATCAGGCCTGCGCCATTGTCCCACTTCAGGGTAATGGGCGTCTCAACCGTGAGCTTGTCGCCGCTTTCGATGTCCCAGAGCGTGTTGGAGCCCGGCACCTGGTCCAGCGTCAGCCCTGCGCCCGGCGCCCAGCCATACAGTGCGTAGAACGCGTGCGGCTCGCCGTTCGGGGACAGGAAGGTGACAATTGGGGAGTCTTCGTCCTGTGTCTCGCGGTAGTCGTTGAGCTTCAGATCGTCCAAACGGCCGCCCAGCAGCGACACGGAACCGGACAAGCGCGCGGTGTCGATCTCAACACGCGGCGCGTCGGCAACTTCGGTTGGCGCGACAGAGGTGGCTGCACCGGAATCCGCCGTTGCGGTGGCTGGCGCGGTAGATGGGGTGACCGCATCGGTGCCCTCTACAACTGCGGTTGGAGCGTTAGGGTCCTGGGTCGCCTCAGGGGGGGGAAACAGGAGGAACCAAATCAGGATGACGCCAAAGCTGAGCGCCGTCGCGAGGATGAGGTTCTTGTTCTGATCGTCCATTGCCGCAAGCCATCTGTCGTTAAAAGGATGGGGAGGTTCAACAGAGGTGGCGGCCAAAGGTCAAGGGGATTCGACCCAATTTGCCGGAAAGGCAGCGGTTCGTTGCGTGCGGGGAGGAGGTGAGGACCGTTCAGGTCGAAAGATCAGCTTGGTTTATTGCCAATCTGAAGGGCCGGACCGATCTTTTCCTGATGTTCGGTCATCCACTTGATGGTCTCATAAAACGGCATGGGGCGGGCGATGCCATAGCCCTGCACATGAGAACACCCAAGCTGCGCCAGCATCGCATGTTCGGCTGGGTTCTCAACACCTTCGGCCAGAGTTTCCAGACCAAGACGCTCTGCCATGGTCACAATCGCCGCGATCATGCGTTGCTGCTCCGGGTCTTTGTCGATGTTGGTCACAAAGGAACGGTCGATCTTAATGCGTTTTACCGGCAGGCGGCGGATGGAGGAGATCGACGCATGGCCGGTACCAAAATCATCCAGGTCAATTTCACAGCCCAAAGCACTGATGGCTTCAACGTTGCGCACCACCATATCGTCAGGCGTACCGGCAACCACGCTTTCAAGAACTTCAATACCAAGTCGCTTGGCTTCCAGCTCCGTGCGGTCCAACTCCCATTGGATGCGTTCAACAAGCGTTGGGCTGCGCAGTTCTTCTCCGGCAAAGTTCACGCCCACCATTGGCACATTGAACCCGGCATCATCCCAAGCACGGACTGCATCCAGGGATTGACGCAGCATAAGGTCGGCCAGTTGGTCCATTTGTCCGGTTTGATGCAGCACATCCAAAAACTGGATCGGCGCCAAAATGCCGCGTTCGGGGTGTTCCCAGCGGGCCAGGGCCTCAAAGCCGGTCACAAGGCCGGTGTCGGTGGACACTTGCGGTTGGAACCAGGCTCGGATTTGATCGCGTTGCAACGTGCGTGCCGCTTCGCTTTGGGTTTTGCGGCGCGAAATCACCTTGCGGCCCATATCGGTGGAATATGCGCGAATGTTGCTGTCGCCGGTCAGTTGCGCCTCGCACATCGCCATGTCCGCAGCTTGAATCATCGCCGTTGCAGACGGGCGGTTCAGGCGCGAAGACAGGCAGAAGCCAATCGAACAGCTGACATAGATTGACGCCATTTGCAGCGGCACGGGCTCTTCGATAGCGGTCTGAAACCGCGTCGCCATCTGAATGCCGCTTTCGACGTCAAAAAAGGCAATAGGATCAAGCGCCACGGTGAAGGATGCATCGCCTGAGCGAGAGACCAGATCGCCGCTGCGCAGAGCACTTCGCAGACGCTCCGCCACATACCGCAGGACCTCTTCGGCCGCCTGATCTCCGTGGTTCTCGCGCAGACGGGCAAAATTGTCGATCTTGATGGAGAAACAGGCCGTGGTGCGCCCGTCTTCTTCAAGCGTGGACATCTTTTCCTGCATCTGCCTCTCAAAGCCCGCCGGCGTCAGTAAGCCGGTCAGCCCGTCGTTCTCGCTCTTACTGCGCCGTTTGGCGGCGAAGGGGGAGAACATTAGGAACGGAAGCGGTAGCAGAAAAGCACAGACCAAAAGGCCGATTTCGCCAAAGGTATACCAGCTCGCCAAGGTCACTACGGGAAACAGGAGCGGCAGCCAACGACGCAAGGAAGATTCACGGGCACCCTGTGCCCGGAGTGAAGCCAACAATGTGTCAAGTCGCGACTGCATAAAAGGTGTCCTATGACGCGTAAATCTCAGTTCAGTGTCATCGATTCTCTTAAGTGATCAGTTAACGTAGCTTAGGGACCGTATCCGAATTTTGTTCAAATTTTATCGAGTCCCGCATCAAGCCGGCAAAATCGAAGAGTTTTGGATCCATCATGTGGCTTGGTCTGATGTTGGTCAGCGCCTTGAACATCACCTGACGGCGGCCTGGGCTATTGGCTTCCCACTGGTCCAAAATCTGTTTGACCTGTTGACGTTGCAGGCCGTCTTGAGAGCCACAGAGATCACAGGGGATGATAGGGTAGTTCATAGCGTTGGCGAATTTCTCGCAATCTTCTTCGGCCACATGCGCCAAAGGGCGGTAGACAAACAGGTCGCCTTCTTCGTTAACCAATTTGGGGGGCATGGTGGCCAGACGACCGCCGTGGAAGAGGTTCATGAAGAAGGTTTCGAGGATGTCATCGCGGTGGTGGCCAAGCACAACGGCACTACAGCCTTCTTCGCGGGCGATCCGATACAGATTGCCACGGCGCAGGCGGGAACACAGGGCGCAGTAGGTGCGGCCTGCGGGCACCTTGTCTTTCACAATAGAGTAGGTGTCCTGATACTCAATCCGATGGGGGACACCCATCTTCTCCAGAAACGCAGGCAGTACGGTGGCCGGAAAGTTCGGTTGGCCTTGATCCAGGTTGCAGGCCAAAAGCTCTACAGGCAGCAGGCCACGCCATTTTAGCTCATGCAAAACAGCCAACAGGGTATAGGAATCCTTACCTCCGGACAGGCACACTAGCCACTTCGCGCCGCGTTCGATCATGCCGTACTGTTCAATCGCCTCGCGCGTTTGACGTACGATTCGTTTGCGCAACTTCTTGAAATTGGCGGAAGAAGGCGCGTCCTGGAACAGCGGGTGGATATCATTGAGGTCGTCTAACATGCCGTGCCTTATGCGGGGGGGCTTCCAAGGTCAATATATCCCCAAGGATATCCACAGGTTGGGGCCTGACCATAAGCGCTCGTAAGGAAAACCCGACCCGTGTGATTTCGGGCACAGGGCATTTCTACGGGCAAAGGCGGTGTGAAATGTGTCGCGGCTGCGCACGAACCCCCTGTTTTATTGGGGGACTCTCTTTGGCGACAAAGGTAACAGCGGCGTTTCAGGCATGCTGCTCACGGAACCGTGAACGAAAGGCGCTGTCGCTGTTTTGGAAACACTGCGTTTCGCATGGTTTGGGGTCTATCCGGTGGGCGGCAGTGGCCCTCCGGATAGCGCCTGTGGTGACGTTAGTTAAGCTGGTCTTCGTTGCATTGCTTCGCCAGCTCCAGCGCTTTGGCAGTGCCGGTCAAATCCACAATGAACGAGTATTCCTCTTCCGGAAAAACGGTCATTGTGTGCGAGCGTCGAATGTCATCGTATACGGCGGGATTGTCGGTCAACACATAACCGCCGCTGTAGCCTTTGGTTATGTTGCCACGCATCCCCGTGGCCTCTCCAACATAGAGGTTTTCGCCAATCAAAAGCGCCACGTTCTGTTTCTTGTCCGTTCGGATATTTGTTTCCGCTTTTGTGAAAATACCGATGTAGCCAATTGCGCGGTCTTTGGTGAGGCCCATTTGGATGACGTTGTCAAAAGCGTCCTTGGTTTCCACCAGACAGGTGCCTTTTTCGGTGTCGATGTGCACGTTCCAGCCTTCGACAGCGCCGTACCCGACAAACTTGTCTGCCTGCGCAAATGTGCCGGCTAAGGTCACTGCCGCCGCGGTTGTCAAAATTTTTGAAAGACGCATGGAAAACTCCTCAAGGACAATTGAATACGCTCAGGCTAACACTCTCTTGAGTGGTGTCCAGTCAGGTTTCGCGGCCAGATGTGTCTTGGGAGGAGTCTTGCTTGTCTGCGCAACAGGGGGGGACCGGGTCATAGCCGCTGCTGCCAAAAGGGTGGCACCGGCCAATGCGGCGCAACGTCAGCCAGCTGCCTTTTATGGCGCCGTGCTTTTCAAGCGCTTCTAGTGCATAGGCAGAGCACGTCGGCTGATACCGGCAATTGAAGCCAACCCAAGGGCTGAAAACCAAGCGGTAAAACCGGACGGGCAGGGCTGCTATGTGGGCAAGCGGTGACATGCGCCCTATGTAGGCGATGCACGGCGCATAAAAAAGGCCACGTTGTGCGGCCTTTTGGATCACTTCACAATGTGCTCGTCTTTCACGAACATATTGGCCCAGGCACGATCAATAAGATCAGGCCGCATCTGATACGGAATGCCTTCAAACTCGCAGATCGAGATGATCTGATCGATCAGGAACACCGGTTGATAGTTTGCGTAGGTGTTGTCGATCGTCGGGTATTTTGTCTTGAGTAGGTGGATGAGGGATTTCTCATCCAGCGGCAGACCCTTCTTTTTGGCCACAAGGGCAAAGATCTTCAGGAAGTTCTCCTGGCTCGGGCCGTCAATTTTGATCTTGTAAAAGATCCGGCGCAGGGCCGCTTGGTCAAAGATCTCGTTTGGGTGGAAGTTGGTGGAGAAGATCACCAATGTGTCAAACGGCACCTCGAATTTTTCACCCGATTGAAGCGCCAAGATGTCTTTGCTTTCCTCGAGAGGAACAATCCAACGGTTGACCAGCGCTTGGGGTGGTTCTTCCTGACGGCCCAAATCGTCCACGATGAAGATGCCGCCGGTGGACTTAAGCTGCAATGGCGCCTGATAGGTGCGTGCGGTTGGGTTGTAGACCAGGTCGAGCATGTTGAGAGACAGCTCACCGCCAGTGATCACTGTGGGGCGGTCACATTTGACATAGCGGCTATCAAACCGTGCGGTGCGGCGCAGGCTGTTCATGTCTTGCTCGTCCGCTTCGGCGGCGGAGTGCACAATCGGGTCATATACGGTGATCACCTGACCCGCGTATTCGATGGCGTGGGGCACATAAACCTTGTCGCCCATCGCATCGCGAATGCCGTTGGAAATCGAGGATTTACCGTTGCCGGGTGGGCCATACATCAGGATCGAACGACCGGAGCCAACGGCTGGTCCTAGCTGGTTCAGCAGGTCCGGCGGCAGAATCAGATGGCCCATCGCGCCGGTGAGTTGGTCGCGGGTGATCTGAATGTTGCGGATAGACTGGCGTTTGACCTGTTCTCGGTACACATCCAGTGGCACCGGCATGGCGCCAAAATACTCCGACTGTGCCAAGGCATCATGCGCGCGGCCTTTGCCAGCATCGGTCAGTTGATAGCCCATTTCATCACCGGAATTGGCGTTGAGCGTGCCGGTGGCTTCCAGCAGTTTCTGCTCCCGTGCCATATCAACAAGCTCTTGGGTCACGGCGCGGGGCAGGCAGATGGCTTTGGAGATGTCGCCCACCATGTCCACGTTTTTGCGGAACATGGTTTTCAGGAGAATATCCCGCATCATCACCAGCGGCAGTTTCATATCCTCAATCCGCTTGGGGGGCGGTGGGGCCATCACGTTGGTGGTCTGCATATTCATCGACGCAACACTCCTGATTGAGGGCAAGGCTGCCCCCGGTCTGTTTCCATCCCATAGACAATCAAAAGGTGGCGTTTTTTAGGCCGCATCGGGCCGGCATCGTGAAAGGATGCGAATTATTGGCCGTACAGAACGCCCAACACAAGGTAGGTGCACAGCGCCAAGCCGATCCCTGTGCCCATTGGAATGGTCATCTGATCGCCCTTGCCGACGTTGATGTCGTTCTCAGAGGCTTTCAGCTTCCACGCCGCCCAATCGGGGGCCAGCTTGCGTAGGGGCGTGGCCCGGATGATCAGCGTGGCCAAGACGGCGACAATGATCGAACCGAATGTGAGGATCAGCATGTAGCTGGCATCGTCTTTGTGCACAAAAAGCGCGGCCACGGCGGCCATTTTCACGTCCCCGGCCCCAACTTGTCGCGCCATCCACATCAGCAGAAGCACCGCAAACACAACGGCGTAGTTGGCAAAGCGCCAGACAAATTCCATGATCGGAAGGGTCGCAAGCCCGACCACCACAAAGATCGCAAACAGCGCCCAGACGGACAGGTTGCTGATCTTCTTGTGCTTCATGTCCATCCAGAAGATGAACACACAAAGTGGCAGCGCCGGGATCAAAGCCCAGAGCGCAAATGTGCTGGAGACCTGCATCAAGAAACCTTAGCTGCTTTCCAGCGCGTCCAAAGCGCGTACCGCCGCCTCAAAGTGTTGCGGATGGGTTTCCACCGCTTCACGCAGCAGCACTTTGCCCGTTTCGGTGTCGCCTTGCTTGATCGCGGACAGTGCCAGCGTGTGCAGCAACTGCGCGCGTTCGGTTTGCACCATCGGGATCACCGGTAGCGTGTACTGACGCTGAGCGCCACGGGCCAAAACCATGTTGTTTTTTGCTGTGAACAAGGTGTTGTCCTGGCGCACGGCCTCGCCAAACAGGCGCTCCGCTTCGGCGTAGTCGCCACGGGTCAGCTTGGAATACCCCCAGTTGTTCATCACACCGGCTGGGCGGGTGGTGAGGCCAACGGCAATCTCATAAAAGCTGTCCGCGCGGTTCCATTCTTTGTTGCTGTCGGCAATCATCGCCTCAAGGCGGTAGCGCTTAAAGGTCTCATGCGTGGGCGGAATGCTATCCAGTGTCTTCTCGGCGTCATCCCAGAGACCCGCACGGATTTGCGCATCTGCCATGTCGACTAGGTCGTTGGCGGTGCTGTCTTTGTGTTTGGTGACGGTTTTCCACGCGGGCACGGCCTCGGTGTAGCGTTTTGCGCGTACGTAAGAGATGGCCAATCCGCGTTGAATGTCGATCCTGTCAGGATTGTCTTTCAGCGTGCGCTGGAAGTAAGAGATGCCCTCGTTGGGGTCCGCAACCGTCAACATCACGTCAGACAGGTTGGTTTCATCTACCGCGTTCACGTCCTGAATGGCGCGCTCGACGCTTTCATCATCTTTATCGGCACAGGCTGTCAAAGCGACAAGCCCGGCCACACAAATCGTCCCCAAAACAGGATGGCGCATTGTTTGCGTCCTTTGCTGCTCTTGCTCTCAATTTATGGTGTCTGGCGAATGACGTAGTCGCTGCTACCGCGCCGCACCAATTTATATTCTTGTGGTTTTTCGTCACCATAGACAGGTTGATTCGAATTTGCGAGTGCTAAGCGCAAATTATCTCGGATTGCGTCACTTTCGCCATTGTCCAGCGCATAAGCGCGCCGCAGGATTTGTTCGGCTTCTGCGTATTCACCCTGCTCCATCAGGGCGATACCGAGATTGTTCCAGGTCTCGGGGTGTGTGTCGTCTGCCTCCAAAGCCTCCCGCAGAATGGTCTCTGCCTGACCCAGACGCCCCATCACCAGATTGGCGGTGCCCACAGCGGCAAGCACATCCGGCGTGCGCCCCTGTTCCAGTCCGGCACGCACAAACGCATCCATCGCAAGCTCATACTCGCCAGCGTCCATCAAGCGCCAACCGACGACCAGACCATCCACGGCCTGCTCGCTATGGTCCACGGCGGGGGCGTAGGGGCTGTCTTTGGATGCGCCAAAGCCGCCCGTGTCACAGGCGGCTACAGCAAAGCTCAGTATCAACAGGGCGCTGGCCCGGAAGTGTTTCATTTGATGTGCTTTTTTGCTCTTCTTGCCTCACTGGCCGAGCGCGGTGATCCCAACAACAGATGGGCTGACCAAGATGATCAACAACGGCGGCACAGTCAGCATCATAGTGGCCAAAGTCATCTTTGTTGGCAACTTGTTTGCGGCCTCTTCAGCACGCATCACACGTTTGTCACGCATTTCCCCGGCATAGACCCGCAGCGCTTCTGCAATAGAGGTACCAAAGGTGGCCGATTGGATCAGCACGGTCACGAAGGACGATACATCCTGCACGCCGCACCGCTCACCCATGTCTGACAGAACCTGAGATTTGTCTTTACCGGCTTTCATTTCGTGCGCAACGATCTCAAATTCCTGCGCCAAAGCAGGGTAAGAGGCACGCAGTTCGCCGGCGACGCGGACAATGGACTGGTCGAGAGATTGGCCCGCTTCCACACAGACCAGCATCATGTCGAGGCTGTCTGGAAAGCCTGCCGTGATTTCTTCTTTGCGTTCGGCAACCCGACGGGTGACCCAGTATTTGGGCAGGAAATACCCAGCGCCGCCCGGTCCGAGGATCCAAAACAGCATGTCGGTGGCGGTGGACTCCTCGGTCTGCACCACAAAAATGAAGTAGCTGACGCCCAGGATCAAACCGCCAATACCCAGCAGCATTTGCGAGAGATAATAGGCGCGCACCGCGTCACGGGACGGGTAGCCCGCCTGCATCAGTTTCAGACGCACGGAGCTCAGTTCCGCTTCGCTTTGCGGTTCAAGGAAGGCTTTGTATTTGTCCAGTTTTGCGTTTGCGGCCTTGCGGCGCAGGCGCTCTTCCTTGGTGGCGCGCGACGCCGCCTTTTGGGTTTGGGCCTTCTTGAGTTTTTCGATCGGATCATCCTGTCGCGCCATCATACCGGCGGCGACCAAAAGGCCGAAGAAAAGGGTTAGAACCAGCACCGCAATCAGTGGTCCACGTGGACCAAGAATGTCGGTCAGCATCAAGTTCAAGGCTTCCAAAATCGTCATAGCAGGATCTCCTTACACTTTGATGTTGGTCAGAATTTTCATGACGATCAGGTTCAAACCCAGGAACACGCCTACCGCGATACAGCCAGGGATATAGAGCCAGTGGTCTTTCACTTCGTCATAGTAATTGGGGTCCATCAGGTTGATCACGATCAACGCGAGCACCGGGAAGGCCGACAGGAATTTACCCGACCATTTGGCCTCCGCGGTGATGGCTTTCACGCGACGGAACAGGCGGAAGCGCGCGCGGATCACTTTGGACAGGCCAGCCAGAATTTCCGCAAGGTTACCACCGGATTGCTGTTGGATGGTCACGGCCACCGACAAGAACCGCATGTCCTGCATGTCCAGGCGTTCCGCCATATCTTTCAACGCTTCTCCGAGGTCTCGGCCATAGGCCGCTTCGTCGGCAATCACACCAAACTCGGTGGCCAGCGGGTCTTCGATTTCCTTGGACACAATTTGAATGGCCGCAGAAAATGGGTGCCCAACACGCAGGGAGCGCACCATAAGTTCGATGGCGTCCGGCAGTTGCTCTTCAATCATCTTGATACGTTTGCCGGCCTTCATGGACACCCATGTGTAGACCCCGCCCACACCCATCATCAGCGCAATTGCGGCACGGGTGATGGCACCAGATTGGGTCCCGAGTGTCAGGCCGACAAACGCCAGAACGCTCACAATCGCCATCATCATGATCAGTTGGACCGGGGAAAATGCGATGGCCGCCTTTTGGGCTTTGTCCGCCAGCATGGAATAGAGCGGGATGCCCTTGTTCTCGCCATGCTGTTTCATTTCTTTGCGAAGCTGTTCCAGCACCTCTTCGCGTTTGGCGCCCTTGTCCAACATCTCCAGACGGCGGTTCACGCGGTTGTTGAGGCTGATGGATTTGCCAAAGACCGTGAGATAGACGCCTTCGACCAATACGAAAACACCTATAAAAATGAGGCCATAGACAATGAGTTCGGGTGAAAATGGCATGTCTGATTACCCCGCAGACGGTTCGTAAATTTCAGGCGGCAGGTCATAGCCCCAAAGACGGAAGCGCTCGGAATAGTGGGAGCGCACGCCGGTGGCGGTGAAGTGCCCGATAATCTTGTTCTCCGGCGTCAGGCCCGTGCGCTGAAAGCGGAAGATTTCCTGCATGGAAATCACGTCGCCTTCCATGCCAGTGATCTCGGTGATCGACGTCATGCGGCGCGATCCGTCCTGCAGACGCGACGCTTGCACAATCAGGTTTACCGCCGAGGAAATCTGGCTGCGCACGGCTTTGATCGGCATTTCGATCCCGGCCATGGCGATCATGTTTTCCAGTCGCGAAATACCATCGCGTGCGTTGTTGGCGTGGATCGTGGTCATGGAACCATCGTGGCCGGTGTTCATGGCCTGCAGCATGTCGATCACTTCCTCGCCACGCGTCTCCCCCACGATAATCCGGTCAGGACGCATCCGCAGGGCGTTTTTCAGACAGTCGCGCGGCGACACTTCGCCTTTGCCTTCCACGTTTGGCGGGCGGCTTTCCATTCGGCCCACATGGGTTTGCTGCAATTGAAGTTCCGCCGTATCCTCGATGGTCAGGATGCGTTCGGCGTTGTCGATGAAAGAGCTCAGCGCGTTCAGCGTGGTTGTTTTGCCCGAGCCGGTACCGCCGGACACGATCACGTTCAAACGTGTGGCCACGGCGGCCTGCAGATAGGCAGCCATCTCCTCGGAGAAAGCGCCAAAGCGCACCAGGTCATCAATGCCCAGCTTGTCTTTTTTAAACTTACGAATGGAAACCAGCGAACCGTCCACTGCGATCGGCGACACCATCGCGTTGAAACGCGAACCATCGGCAAGACGGGCGTCCACATAAGGGTTGGATTCATCCACGCGACGGCCAACGGCAGATACAATCTTGTCGATGATGCGCAGCAGATGGCGTTCGTCTTTGAACACAATATCGGTGAGCTCAAGCTTACCGGCGCGTTCCACAAAAATCTGCTTGGGACCGTTCACCAGAATATCGTTGACGGTCTCGTCTTGGAGAAGCGTTTCCAGTGGGCCGAGGCCGGTAACCTCGTCATAGAGTTCTTGAAACAGCGTGGTGCGCTCTTCACGATTGAGCACAATCGCCTTTTCCTGAAGGACTTCCGTTGCGATCGCGGTGATTTCTGCCCGCAGTTCGCGTTCCGACGCCTTGTCCAGTGCCGCCAGGTTCAGGTTGTCAAGCAACTCTCGGTGCAGCTCAAGCTTGATTTCGCCCAGCCGCTCCTTGCGGCGACGTTCCTTGTCACCAGCCGCCACTGTACCCGCCGCTTTTTCCGAGATCGGGCGTCGCATGACCTTCTTGGGGGCTGGCGCAGCCGCTGCGCTGGGTGCCGCCGCCGGGGCAGGGGCCGGTGCGGCTTCCTTTTGTGCCGTTTTTACCGCCTTTTCAGCAACCGCCGGACCGGGCTTGGCATCTGACTTCTTGTAACGAGAAAACATGGCTCCGGTCCTTCTTTATGCGGCTTTTTCGCTGGCTTGGTCCAGCGCGTGCAGGCTGGCGGCAAGTTTGGCAATTTCCTTGCGCAAGGGGTTCTTGGCCGCGCTCAGCGCAAGCGGCAGCCCGTGATCAGACGATTGGGTGACCTGTTTGCCGCCATCGGGCATGTTCAGGTCGATGGAAATGCCGAGGCTTTCGGCCAGCCGTTTCACACGGCTTTTGCCCGCAAGATCGGTGAATTTTGGCGCCCGGTTCATGACGTAACGCAGCTTTTCAAATGGCAGGTCTTCGGCCTGAAGCGCGCGTTTGAGACGCATGGCGTTTTGGGCGGAGCGCATGTCGATTTCCATCGTGGCAAAATAGACATGGGCCGCTTGCAGTACGACTTCTGACCACTGCACCAGTGTCGTTGGCATATCCACAATCACGTAATCATAGTGTTTGCGCGCCATTTGCAGCATCCGGTCAATGTCCTCTGGGCTCACAAGGTCCAAAGGAATGATCTCCGCAGGGGCGGTCAGCACATGCAGCTTCTCTTCGTAAGTCTGTAGCGCCAAACCAAAGCTTTCGCTGTCCATGCTTTCTGTGTCGGTCAGCAATTCGAAGACCGCGTCTGGGCGTGGCAGGTCGAGATATGTCGACATGGTGCCAAACTGCAGGTCCAAATCGACCAAGCAAACGCTTGGCGGTTCTTTTCCCGTGGTGGCAAGTTCCCATCCCAGGTTGGTCGCCAAGGTGGTCGCGCCGGTGCCTCCGGCCAGACCATGTACGGCGATCAAAACCCCTTCGTGGGATTCCTCAGACGCGGCCAGCTTTACTTTGGATGTGGCTGGGGTCTCTGCCGCTTTGGCAGCTGCACGAATTTTGTCGATGGCCGCTTGCAGTTCGCCCGGCGGCAAAGGATAGGGAATGAACTCATCTGCGCCGTGACGCAGGAGCGTGTGCAGCGAGGCGGGGGTGACGTCCTCGGCAATCAAAAGTGTGCGAATGTTGCGGTTGCGCGCTTCGGTGATGATTTCGGTCAAGACGTCCAGAGATTCTTCGTCCATATCGTCCATGGCGATGGCGATGAATTCCAGTTGCTCGGCTTCGGGCTGCGCCATGAAAGGAATGGCATCCTCAAACCCAAGATCGCCCCATTGCTCTCCAAGAGCTTCTTCCATGTCGACAATCAGGAGCTCAAAATTCTGCACATCCCGGCAAATGGTGCATGCCAGGATCGGGTTTTGCTCGGTCTGCAGCGCTTCGCTACTCATCTTCAGCCTCAAGTCCTTTTGGCGCAATAGGCGCCTGTTGTTGTGCAGAGGTGCCCACCTCATTTTGGCGATAACCGATCAATCACCCCGATTGATGGCGGTCCGACTCACACCGGACACGGTTCGCCTCGAGAACGAAGATCACCGCGAACTTGGGCAACATTGGGGCCAAAAAACCGAAATTGTGCGGTATTGTGCGACGATCCCAACAAATCTGACGGATCGTTTCGCAAAAGAAAAAAGCCAACCCGAAGGCTGGCTTTCTTTTAAGGCTATGATTTGGTGCGTTTAATCGCCGCCACCTGAGGTGATGGACAGTCCCGTGATCCCCGGAACCGGCACGGCGCTGGCGATATATTCGCGATATACAACGCCGGCATATTTCCCATCCAGAATGTTCGGATGATTTGAGACAAAGCCGGTTACTTCTGTCACCGTGCGGCGATTGCGGCGCTCGCGATTTTGTGTTGCTACCAGCGGCTGGGTTTTACCAAGGGAAACAACCGCTTCTAGACGATCACGGCCAATGCCTTGGGACGACAGGTACGACACAACGGCCCGCGCCCGGCGCATACCCAGCGCCTTGTTGTAGGCGTTGCTGCCAACTGCGTCCGTGTGGCCATACACTTTGAACCGGACCTCAGGGAACTGCCGGATCCAGTCTGCCTGCTGGCGTAGGACCGCGCGGGAATTTGCATCGAGAACCGAGCTGTCAAAATCGAAGTTCACCATGCTCGGGACTTCTTCGGCAAAGCGATTGGCCAGGCTCAACACGTAGGAGCGGTCGCCGTTTTGGATGCCGATGTTGTTGGCGGTTGCCGATCCGAAAGTGCCACTGTCAACAACAGACCCGGATTCCCGGACCCAAGAGGGGGCAACGCTGCCGCCGCCATCAGAACAGGCAGAGGCAAGTAGCAGGGCAAGTGCGGCGAGTTTTTTGAACATCTCTCTGCCTTTCCTTAGTCCATCACGTAGCCGTAGGAGCCATTGAAGTCCTGTTTGGCAACTTCACCTGCTGCGCCACGTTGTTTCTTGGCATTTCCGGAGACATGGCCGAACAAGAACAGTTCCTGTTCTGTTGGCGGCTTGATCCGGTCGGTCGGCAATGCCAGGGCTTCGCCGCGGGTTGGTGTCACAAGGTGTGCGGTGACAATTACCACCAGCTCAGACTGTGAGCGGGAGTAATCCGCGCTGCGGAACAGGGCGCCGAGCACTGGTACGTCGCCAAGCCATGGCAGCTGCTGGTTGTTGTCTAGGAAGTTGTCCTGCAACAGGCCCGCAATTGCAAAGCTTTCACCATCGCGCATTTCCACGGTGGTGGAAGCTTCGCGGCGGCTAAATGCGGCGATGTTCAGAGTGCCGTCCTGGTAGCCATTGGCTTCGTCCAATGCAGAAACGGCCGTTGCCAGTTCCAGATTGATCAGGTCTCCGTCAACCACGCGTGGCACAAAGTTCAACTCAACACCGAAGGGTTTGAATTCAACGGTGATTTCGCCGCCATCTTGCGCAACAGGAATTGGGTATTCGCCACCGGCTAGGAACTTGGCTTCCTGACCGGAAAGTGCGGAGAGGTTTGGCTCTGCCAATGTACGCACCATGCCTTTGCGCTCAAGCGCTTCGAGCATAATGCCAATTTCAAAGGCGCCCGCGTCAAAGCGGAACACGCCGCCGCCTTCAACGTCGGATCTGAAGGTTGTTGCCGGATTGCTGATGGCATTGTCGCCCAAGAGCCAGGTGCCGGTTTCGATCAATCCGTTGCTGCCGGAGATCGCCACCGAGGAGCTCAATGACTTGGCGACGGTACGCTGCATTTCGGCAAAACGCACTTTCAGCATGACCTGCTGTACGCCGCCAACCACCATCAGGTTGGACACCCGCTCTGGTGCATAGCGTTCCGCCAGATTCAACGCGCGCTGCAAACGTTGTGCCGAGGAGACGGTGCCGGACATCACGATGCCGTCGTTGGCAGAGCGCACATCGATTTTCTCGTTTGGCAGGATCTGCTTCAGACGTTCTTTAAACTCTGACAGGTCCGGCGCCACGCGCACATCTACGTTGGTGATCAGCTTGCCGGTTGCGTCCAGCAAGGTGAGCGTTGTCAAGCCTGGCGATTTGCCGAGCACATAGATGGTTCGATCTGACAGCGAGGAGATATCCGCAATCGCCGGATTGGCGATCGACAGCTCCGCGAAGGGAACGTCACTCTCCACCACAACCGCGCGGTTCATCGGCACGCTCAGGGAAGAGGAAGTTCCACTTCGCACAACGCGCAGAGATTCCGCGTAAGACGGAGTTGCCATCATTGGCAAAACCCCAACGGCGACACCCAACAGGGCCGCCCCAAAAATACTTCTAAATGTCATGTGACCTGCCTCTCGATCACGCCTCGGTTCGCGGGTCTTTTGCCCACATTTTGAACCACTGTGCGCCAAGTGGCGAAATATTGCAAGAATCAAAGGGTTCCGGAGGGGCTTTGAAGCCAATGCCTGTGTGTCTCTGGCCACAACTCCGGGTCTGGCTCTGCGCGAAACCACAAAAAAACAGGCGCCCGAAGCTTTCGGCGCCTGTTGAACTGTTCCTTCGAAAGATCGTTAAAATCTTCGTTAGTTGGTGCAGGGGATCGGAATTTCGATCACTTGGCCGCCTTTGCGGTTTTTGATGGTGCAGACTTTTGGTTGTTCGACCTGCACAATCTGTTGCACCACTTGTTCTTCCACTTCGTCTTCGATGCCCAGCAGCATACGCTGGTCCACTTCGAGGACTTCCGCCACGGTGTTGTCATTCGCACCAACGAGCGAGAGGGAGAGGCGACCGCTGCTTTGCGCTTGCGTCAAGGCGGGCACCTGATCGGCGCTTGCAGCCACTGTGACGGTACGGGCGATCTTGGCTTCGGCCTGCTCTTCGTTGACGGATTGATCGACAGCCACCAGAGGCACATTGGCCTGGATCAGCTTTGTGAACTCACCGCGGTTGGTTTCATCACGCTCGATGCGACCGGTCCAGTAGATGTCCACACGATCGCCAGGGCGCAGGTGCCCGGATACGCCGCTTGTGACATCAACCTTGATGGTAAAGGCGCGCTCGCCATTTTTCAGGCGCGACGTGATGCCCGCTTCCTCGCCTGGTTCGGTCAGCTTCGCCGCGAGAAGGATTTCGCCTTCTTCCATGGAGCGCAGGATCACGCGTTTTTTGTTGTCAGCGTCAGGAAACAGAACCTCGGCATCTGTGAACATGCCCGCAGGTGCCGCCGCTTTGGGCCAACGCACGCGACGCACATCCTTGAGCGACAGTTTCTCACCAAATTTCATGGCGCGCTTCACGACAAAGCCGTCAATCAGCTCGACCGTAGGGTTCTGGTCACGCTGCTTGGCATGGGCGGCTTCCACACCATCAATATAGCTCTGCGCCATATAAACTGCGAATCCGGCAATCCCCAGACCCACTACCAGTACTGCTGCAAAAATCGCTCGCATGATCGACCTCTTTTGTCTTCGCCACCCGGCAATTCCGGGCGGGATGGTTCACCGTCTAGGATGGACCTCAAATGTGGCGAATTGTGGGAAGCAAACTGCTGTTTTCTGGGCGTTTCGGCACATGTGCCCTGGTGCAGTCAAAGGCTTCTTCACATGAGTAAACAGGCGACTCGGTCAGAGCGCCTGTGGACTTTGTACGTAGGTGCGGTGACGTTAGTAGGTCACGGCTGCGGACGTTGCGTCGGCAGTGTCCAGAACAACGGCGGCTGCGGCAACAGGCGCGGTGGTCGCAGATTCAATCGCAGCAAAGGCAGCAACGGCCAGACCAACAACAGCTGCAGTCAGAACGACCCAGTCTACAGTCACGGCACCGGCTTCATCTTTGCGGAAGTTTTTGAGGGCTTTGAGCATGGAATTTCTCCTGTTGGAGCCAAATGTGGCAGCGCTCCAGTTGTGTAGATCGGGCGCTTTAGGGGCGCCCGGTCCTATTTCGGCACATTGCCAGAGCGATTAGTAAGTGATCGCAGTGGTTGTTGCGTTCGCGTTGTCCAGAACGGTCGCTGCTTCGGAAGTCAGCGAGGAAGTTGTGGTTTCAATCGCGGTGAACGCTGCAACAGCCAGGCCAACTACGGCTGCGGTCAGAACAACCCAGTCAACGGTTACTGCGCCAGCTTCGTCTTTGCGGAAGTTTTTGATGAACTTGATCATGTCTCTATCCTTTTCGGAAATCAGGTTGTGAGCGGGGCGGCGTCATGTGATGTGCCGCCGCCAGCCGAACTTAGTAAGTGATCGCAGTGGTTGTTGCGTTCGCGTTGTCCAGAACGGTCGCTGCTTCGGAAGTCAGCGAGGACGTTGTGGTTTCAATCGCGGTGAATGCTGCAACGGCCAGACCAACTACGGCTGCAGTCAGAACAACCCAGTCAACAGTTACTGCGCCAGCTTCGTCTTTGCGGAAGTTTTTGATGAACTTGATCATGTCTCTATCCTTTTCGGAAATCAGGTTGTGAGCGGGGCGGCGTCATGTGATGCGCCGCCGCCAGCCGAACTTAGTAAGTGATCGCAGTGGTTGTTGCGTTCGCGTTGTCCAGAACGGTCGCTGCTTCGGAAGTCAGCGAGGAAGTTGTGGTTTCAATCGCGGTGAATGCTGCAACGGCCAGACCAACTACGGCTGCGGTCAGAACAACCCAGTCAACAGTTACTGCGCCAGCTTCGTCTTTGCGGAAGTTTTTGATGAACTTGATCATGATGTGTCCCTCCAAAGGATCATATTAACGTAACCACCGTGCCGTGCGTCTGTGGCGTGTCTCTCTCTTGCCTGCTCGACTTGGTATGACAGCAATATCCCCCTCGAATGGGGCGGGAATTGGGCGCAAGTGGTTCGATTTTGGATCAAATGAGATTTGTTCGGATTTACCTTCTAAGGTGCTGTTTTCAATAGTTTAAAAAGTTCATTTTTTGTTAACCACGGCCTTCAATATGTGGGGAATTGGGCCGAATCGACAGACTTGGGCAGCAATGAGGCAGGGAAACTGGCCTGATGACCCAAAATCTGCGAAACTGGCGCAAAATGACCCGAGCAGGCGATCCTTATGTTGGTAAAAAATTGTGTGTTGGCGGCGGCAGTGTCTTCTATGGTGGGATTTGGAGGGGCTGGAACGGCCATCGCCGACGGTCCCAAGCCATTTCCTGATTTCTCTGCCAAGCGGGTGAAACCGCCTCAGCCTGGACAAGCCAAGCGCATTACTGTGCAAATCGCCCCTGTGGTGGTGCCGGAAGCACAGCAGACAGACGCAACAACAGAGGTGGCTCCTGACAACAGCACAGGCGCAATGGCTTGGTTCTGGCAAGATGTGTCGCCTGAACTGGGCGCGTCTGGCCCCGGTCGTCTTGAAGCGGCGTTAAACAAGGTTGGCGCGCCGCCGGAAGGTCATGCTGTGCCCACGCCGCGCCTGACCACGCTGCAATCCATTGTGCAGGGCCACGGCATCGATATCCTGCGCAGCACAATTGGAACGCAGGTGTCTCCTGCTTTGATCTTGGCGGTGATCGCTGTTGAATCCGGCGGCAAGGCGGATGCCGTCAGCGGCGCCGGTGCCGAAGGCCTAATGCAGTTGATGCCAGACACCGCCGCACGCTTTGGCGTTAAGGACAGTTTTGTCGGCGCAGACAATATCGCCGGCGGCGTGAAGTTCCTCGATTTCCTTATGGACAAATTTCAAGGCGACCCGATTTTGGTACTGGCCGGGTATAATGCGGGGGAAAACAGCATTGCCGAGCACGCCGGTGTGCCACCCTATGCGGAAACCCGTGCCTATGTGCCCAAAGTGCTCGCGGCGTTTCAGGTCGCACGGGCACTCTGTATGACGCCGCCGGAACTGATCTCCGACGGCTGTGTCTTTGCGCAACGCTGATCGTCAGCAGTTCGGTACGTTCACCGCGAGGCCGCCCAGCGACGTCTCTTTGTACTTTTCATGCATGTCCGCCCCGGTCTGGCGCATGGTCTCGATCACGGCATCCAGAGGCACAAAATGCTCCCCATCACCACGTAGGGCAAGGGAGGCCGCAGACACCGCCTTGATCGCGCCCAACCCGTTACGCTCAATGCATGGCACTTGAACGAGGCCCTTTACAGGATCGCAGGTCATGCCAAGGTGATGTTCCAGCGCAATCTCCGCCGCATTTTCCACCTGTGCAGGCGTCCCGCCCATGACGGCACAGAGCCCCGCCGCTGCCATTGCGCTCGCAGAGCCAACTTCGGCCTGACATCCCGCCTCAGCACCGGAAATCGATGCATTGAACTTCACCAGCCCGCCAATCGCGGCTGCTGTTAATAGAAACTCGTCAATCCGCGACGCGCTCGCGCCGGGCACATGGTCAAGCCAATAGCGGATCACCGCAGGCATCACACCTGCGGCGCCGTTTGTGGGGGCGGTTACCACCTGGCCGCCTGCGGCGTTTTCCTCGTTCACCGCCATCGCATAGGCGCTCATCCAGTCGTTGATGGTGTGCGGTGCGTTAATGTTCATGCCGCGCTCTGCCTGCAGCGCATCGTGGATCGCTTTCGCGCGGCGGCGCACATTCAGCCCACCGGGCAGAATGCCGTCGGTGGTCAAACCACGATCGATACAATCATTCATAACCTGCCATATGCGGGCGCAGCCTTTGGCAAGGCTGTCGTGACACCCGCGAGAGACTTCGTTGGCCTTCTTCATCTCCGCAATGGTCTTGCCAGACTGCTCCGCCATTTCCAGCATCTCGACCGCGGACTTGAACGGGTAGGGCACCGGCGCCCCTTCGTCGGTGGCTTTGCCCTCCGCCAATTCCGCCTCGGTCAGCACAAATCCACCACCAATGGAATAGTAGGTTTCCTGCAAGATCACGTCGCCTTGCGCATCCGTGGCCATCAGAATCATGCCATTGGCGTGACCTGGCAAGTTGGGGCCAAAATCAAACTTCAGGTCCTCGCGCGGATTGAACTTCAGTACCGGCAGGCCATCCGGCTGTACTGTTTCCGTTTCGCGGATCTGTTCCAGCGCGGCTTCCGCTTTCTCGTGGTCGTAGCTGTCAGGCAGGAAGCCGGCGAGCCCCAAAATGGTGGCGCGGTCTGTTGCATGTCCAACGCCGGTAAACGCGAGGGAACCATGCAATGACCCCTTGAGGCCGTGAAACTCAAAGGGCGCGGCACGCATTTTGTCCAGGAACTGCGCTGCGGCCACCATTGGCCCCATGGTGTGCGAAGAGGAGGGGCCAACGCCCACTTTGAACATGTCAAAGACCGAGAGAAACATTAGGTGGCAGATCCTTCTGGCGGTGTGGCTAGTTTTGGGGCGGTAAACGGTGTCGGGCCCAGACCTTCAGCTTCTTGGGCAGCCAGCGTGCTGGCGCGACCCTCTGCGCGTGCGCAGACAGAAAACAAGGTCGGGTAAAGTCTTAAATCGAACCAGCGCTGGTCGGCTGTGTCTACATATAGCGTCGTCCAACGCACCAGACACGGCACATACAAGTCCAAAAGCGTTGGAGGCTCCGCGCCTGCAAGCCCGGGCGTTTGGGAAAGTCCGCGTTCCAGCATCTCCAAGTCAGTCTCTATGCGCTGACGAAACATTTTGCGCACCTGTGCCTGATGCGCCTCATCCTTTCCGATGCACTTCTCCGGGTAGAAGAAATAGCGCAGGTCAATCTGAAACGTGTTGGAGCACCAGAACATCCATTTCAAAAACGCCCCGCGCAGAGGCGTCCCGGGTTCCGGCGACAGCTTGCCTGTTTTTTCCGACAACCACATCAAGATCGCGGCGGTCTCAAAAAGAGTGCCGTCTGGTGTTTCCAGAACAGGAATGGTGCCGTTTGGATTGAGCGCCAGATAGGCTTTGGAGTGCTGCGCCTTGTTGCGCCGGTCGACCAGCGCGGTCTCATACGGGAGGCCAAGCTCTTCCAACGCCAGCCGAATGATCAGCGACGCATTGTCGGGCGCGTAGTGAAGGCAAAGGGTCTCAGTCATGGAGGCTCAGTAGCGGTTGGGGGACGGTTGGGAATGTGCAAAAACGACGTTTCCGATAGGAAACACGCGCGGGCGATGGGGTCAACCACCCGAAGTGCACAGTTGTGGTCGAATTTGAGGCGTAAACTGGGGGACGTAGGTGTTTTTCCGATATTCCCCTCTCGCGCCTGACGGGCTTCTTTCTTATAAAGTCCCAAAGCATGCAGGGAGTTGCCGCAATGACCGGAGAGTTGTCGCCCATCGACAAGGCGAAGTTTGTCGCCGCCAAACGCGCCACCGACTATGTCGAGGACGGCATGCGCGTGGGGTTGGGCACTGGATCTACCGCCGCATGGCTGGTGCGCTGTCTTGGTGAAATGGTGCGCGTCCAAGGTTTGCGCATCAAGGGCGTGCCCACCTCCACCCGTACCGCCGAACTGGCGCGCGAGGTGGGAATTGAGGTGATCAGCCTAGATGAAGCCAAATGGCTCGACGTGACCATCGATGGTGCGGATGAGTTTGATGCGGACCTGAACCTGATCAAAGGCGGCGGCGGCGCGCTCTTGCAGGAAAAGATCGTGGCCACCGCGTCAGATCAAATGGTTGTGATTGCCGATGTGGGCAAAGAGGTCGAAACGCTGGGTGCCTTTCCTCTGCCGGTAGAGGTGGTGCCCTTTGGCTGGCAGACCACGCAAGCGCTGATTGAAGAGACCCTTGTGAGCATGGATGTCTTGGGCCGCAACAGCACGCTGCGCATGAACGGCGACGCGCCTTTTGTGACCGACGAGGGCAACCACATCCTTGATTTGCATCTCAACCGCATAGGCGACGCACGCCAACTCGCACTTGTGATCAACCAGATGCCGGGTGTGGTTGAAAACGGTCTCTTCATCGATATTTGTGATGCGGTGGTTGTAGGCTATGGCGATGGCCGCGTGGAAGTGCGCGACATCAACGCTGGCACAATCGAAGAGGCGATGCTCGACTTCGCAGAAACAGACAATCTGTTCACCGATCTGGTGGACTAACAAAAAGGCACATCATGTCCTTTGATTATGATCTCTTTGTCATCGGCGGTGGCTCCGGTGGTGTACGGGCTGCGCGTGTTGCGGCAGCCGAAGGTGTAAAAGTCGCGTTGGCGGAAGAAGACCGCTATGGCGGCACCTGTGTGATCCGGGGCTGTGTGCCCAAGAAGCTGATGGTCTTTGCGTCCGAGTACGCGGGCATGGTTGACGATGCGCAGGCTTATGGTTGGGACATCAAACCGGGTGCATTTAACTGGGATGCGTTCAAGGGCAAGTTGCACGCCGAATTGGACCGGCTTGAGGGCATTTATCGCAACCTGCTGAATAACAGCGGTGTCGAAAGCTTTGATCAGCGCGCCAAAATGGTGGATGCGCATACGGTTGAACTGGCTGATGGCACGCAGAAGACGGCGAAGCACATCCTTCTGGCGATGGGCGGCCGTCCGGTCTGGCCGGACTTGCCGGGCGCAGAGTTGGGCATCAGTTCCAACGAAATCTTCCACCTTGAGAAGTTGCCAGAGAGCATTCTGATCGTGGGTGGCGGTTATATCGCGTCTGAGTTCGCGGGCATCATGAACGGCCTTGGTGTGAAAACCACGCAGTTCTACCGCGGTGCGCAAATCCTGCGCGGCTTTGACAATGAAGCGCGCACGCTGATCAGCGAAGAAATGGTCACACGCGGCATTGATGTGCAGCTCAATACCAATGCAATTTCGCTGGTAAAAGAGGGCGACAAAATCCGCGTGACGGATTCCAACGGCCGAGACCGCCTGTTTGATCAGGTGATGTTTGCCACCGGCCGCGCGCCCAATACCGAGAACATGGGGCTGGAAGAGATCGGCGTGAAGCTCGGTCGCAAAGGCGAAGTGGTGGTCGATGACTACAGCCAGACCGGCGTGCCATCTGTCTATGCTGTGGGTGACGTCACCGACCGTGTGAACCTCACCCCAGTGGCGATCCGCGAGGGCATGGCTTTTGTGGAGACCGTGTTCAAAGGCAACCCAACGCCTGTGGATCACGATTTGATCCCAACCGCGATCTTCACACAGCCGGAAATGGGCACCGTGGGGCTTTCGGAAGAGGAAGCCGCTGAGCAGGAACCGATTGAGGTTTACGCCACCAGCTTCAAACCGATGCAGCAGGCCTTTGCCGGTCGTGCAGAGCGCGTCCTGATGAAGCTGATTGTCAGCAAGGCCACCCGCAAGGTGCTTGGCTGCCACATCGTGGCACCGGGCGCTGGCGAGATGATCCAGCTGGCGGGCATTGCCGTAAAAATGGGCGCCACCAAAGAAGACTTTGACCGGACCGTGGCGGTGCACCCGACCATGTCCGAAGAACTGGTCACTATGAAAGCCCCTGTACGCAGCCTATAGGCTGTCCATGGGTTGATTTTTTTGGCGCAACCCTCAGGTTTAGGGGAGCGCCAAATACGATTTAGAAAGGGAAGATCCCGAATGGCAGGAAACAGCGGCGGCCCCTGGGGAGGGGGCGGCAACAACCAAGGCGGAGGCAACCAAGGTGGGGGCAACCGTGGCAACAACAACGGTGGCGGCCGACGTCCCCCTGAGGGCGAAGGCCCGCAGATTCCCGACATTGATGACCTGATGAAAAAAGGTCAGGATCAGTTGAAGGTTCTGATGGGCGGTCGCGGTGGTCAGGGCGGCGGCCAAAACGGCAGCGGCCAAGGCGGGGCCGGTGGCCCGGGTGTCAGCAAAGGTATGCTGCTGATTGGTGCAGCCGCGGCAGTTGTGGTTTGGGCTGCAGCCAGTTTTTACCGCGTGCAGAACTTTGAACAATCCGTCGAGCTGTTCCTTGGGGAATACTACAGCACCGGCACCGAAGGTCTGAACTTTGCACCGTGGCCGTTTGTCACCAAAGAAGTTCTGCCTGTCACACGCGAACAAACCGAAGACATGGGCGGCGCACGCCGTGGCGAAGACGGCCTGATGCTGACTGGCGACGAAAACGTTGTGGATGTCGACTATCAGGTGGTTTGGAACATCGCGGACCCGGCCAAATACCTGTTCAACCTGGCAGATCCGCCCCAGACCATTCGCGCGGTGTCGGAATCGGCCATGCGTGAGATCATCGCGCAATCCGAACTTGCACCGATCCTCAACCGGGATCGTGGTGTGATTGCGGACCGTCTGCAGGAACTCATTCAAGACACGCTCGACAGCTACGACAGTGGTGTGAACATCGTGCGTGTGAACTTTGACCGTGCTGACCCGCCGTCCAGCGTGATTGACGCCTTCCGTGACGTTCAGGCCGCCGCGCAGGAGCGTGACCGACTGCAAAACGTTGCGGACGCCTACGCCAACCGCGTTCTGGCGGAAGCCCGTGGTGAAGCCGCGCAGGTTCTGGAAGAAGCCGAAGGCTACCGTGCGCAGGTTGTGAACGAAGCGCAGGGTGAGGCATCTCGCTTTACCGCTGTTCTGGAAGAATACGCCAAGGCACCGGAAGTGACCCGCAAGCGTCTCTATCTGGAAACCATGGAAGAGGTTCTGGGTGACATCGACAAGGTGATCATCGATGAACAAGGCGATGGAGGTTCCGGTGTGGTGCCATACCTGCCGCTGAACGAACTGCGTAAGGGGAGCAACTGATATGAATAAGACTACGTATCTTTTGCCCGTTCTGGTGATTGCAATTGCTGCAATCTTGTCGGCCATCTTCATTGTGGACGAGCGCGAGAAAGCGCTGGTTCTGCAGTTTGGTCGAGTGGTTTCTGTTAAAGAAGAGCCGGGTCTGGCCTTTAAGATTCCGGTCATTCAGGAAGTTGTCCGCTACGATGACCGCATCCTGTCCATCGATGTGGGGCCAATCGAGGTCACGCCAGCCGATGATCGTCGTCTCGTTGTTGACGCCTTTGCGCGCTACCGGATTGCCGATGTTGTCCAATTCCGTCAGGCCGTTGGTAACGGCGGTGAGGTTGTGGCCGGTCAGCGGCTTGACCGCATCCTGACTGCGGAGACCCGTGAGGTTCTCGGTACCGTGTCGTCCAAAGACATCCTGTCCACCGACCGTGCGGCGCTGATGCTGCGCATACGTAATGCCGCCATCGCTCAAGCGCGGGCGCTGGGCTTGGAAGTGGTCGACGTGCGTCTGAAGGCAACCGATCTGCCACCGCAGAACTTGGAAGCCACGTTTGAGCGGATGCGGGCCGAGCGGGAGCGTGAAGCGACCGACGAACGCGCCCGTGGTAACGAGGCGGCACAGCGTGTGCGTGCGCAGGCTGATCGTACCGTGGTGGAGCTTGTTTCTGAGGCGCGCCGTGAGGCGGAGATCACCCGCGGTGAAGCGGACGCAGAGCGCAACGCGATTTTTGCGGAAGCCTTTGGCGAAGACCCGGAGTTCTTTGAATTCTACCGGTCTCTCAATGCTTATCGCGCGGCACTGAAAGGGGATAACTCCTCCATCGTGATGTCCCCGGATAGCGACTTCTTCAACTACTTCCGTGACGTGCAAGGTCGCTGATGGTTGAAACCGCACTTCTGGCTCTTGGGCTGGTATTGGTTTTGGAGGGGCTGGTGTACGCACTGGCCCCTTCTATTGTTGAGGAACTGCTGGAGATGCTGCGCAGCTTCAGCGAGGGACAACGCCGCACCATGGGCCTGATGGCCGTAGCGCTCGGTGTGCTGGTAGTCTGGATCGCCAAATCACTCGGTGCTTAATGTCACACCAAACAAAAACGCCGCGAGACTCACTCGCGGCGTTTTGCGTTTCTAACGGTTTGAGCGCTTAGACGCGTTCAATCGCAATCGCCGTGCCTTCTCCGCCGCCGATACAGATCGCAGCCACACCCCGCTTCATTCCACGCTTCTCCAGCGCGTTCAGCAAGGTGACCATAATGCGCGCGCCAGAGGCCCCAATCGGGTGGCCCAAGGCACAGGCGCCGCCGTTCACATTCACGATGTCGCGGCTCAGACCCATTTCATGCATGAAGGCCATCGGCACCACGGCAAAGGCTTCGTTGACCTCCCAAAGGTCCACGTCTTCCTTTTTCCAGCCAATCTTTTCCAACAGCTTTTGCGCCGCTGGCACAGGTGCGGTGGTGAACAGGCCCGGCGCTTGTGCATGGCTGGCATGGCCAACAATCTCCGCGCGCACCTTCAGGCCCTGCGCCTCTGCGGCCTCTGCCGAGGCCACAACCAGTGCCGCCGCGCCGTCAGAGATGGACGAGCTGTTAGCTGGCGTTACGGTGCCGTCTTTGCGGAAAGCAGGCTTCAGTTGAGGGATTTTCTGCGGACGCGCATTGCCGGGCTGTTCATCTTCCGCAATCTCCACCTCACCCTTGCGGGTTTTCAGCGTCACCGCGGCAATCTCGCCCTCAAACGCGCCGGACTTTTGCGCTTCCAGCGCATTGGACAGAGACTTGAGCGCATATTCGTCCTGCGCCTCGCGGGTGAACTGAAAGCTCTCGGCGCAGTCTTCGGCAAAGGTGCCCATCAGGCGGCCTTTGTCGTAGGCGTCTTCCAGCCCGTCGAGGAACATGTGGTCCACCACCTGCTGATGTCCAATCCGCGCACCGCCGCGCATTTTGGGCAGCACATAGGGCGCGTTGGTCATGCTCTCCATACCGCCTGCAATCATCACGTTGCGATCACCAAGTGCGATGCTGTCAAAGGCCATCATCGCGGCTTTCATGCCGGAGCCGCACATTTTGTTCAACGTTGTTGCGGGCACCTCTTCACCAAGGCCGCCTTTGAACCCCGCCTGACGCGCGGGCGCCTGACCCTGACCTGCTGGCAGAACGCAGCCCATTAACACTTCGTCTGCGGTGGAGGCACCGGCATCTGCCAGTGCCGCTCGAATCGCGGTGCCTCCAAGCTCGGCGGCCTCAACACCGTCAAAAGCACCCTGAAATCCGCCCATTGGCGTGCGGGCGGCTCCTGCAATCACTACTTTTTTCATGGTTTTTTCCTCCTCCGCAGTACTATCAATCTAATTGCCCTTGGCCTTGCCCGATAATCTTTGCAAGGATGTTACAGGGCTCTTTGCGCCAAATGCAGGTCTCGCGCAATTCCGTAGATCCACGGGATTTGCTCATACATTGGTAACGATTGAGGCCTAAACTGTGCCAAGGACGAAAGGTGAAGGAGACGTCATATGAATCTGTCGAGTAAGACAGAGGGTGATGCCCTGGTGGTATCCGTTCACGAGTCGCGCATTGATGCGTCCGTGGCGATTCAATTCAAAGATCGGATGCGCGAAGAAACCGACGCGGTTGATGGCCGTGTGGTACTAAATCTCTCCGAAGTAGACTTTATTGACTCCAGCGGATTGGGGGCCATTGTGGCGGCCATGAAGCAACTGGGGGGTAAAAACCCCTTGGAATTGGCGGGACTTAACGAAAATGTGGATAAAGTTTTCCGCTTGACCCGTATGGACACTGTGTTCCGAATTCACGATTCTCTGGACGACGCATTTGTCGTTTAACCTTTTGGTCTGATGCTAAGGATCCACCGGGATTGATGAAACCCAAGGCTGATATCCATATCGAGCTGAAGGGCACCCCTGCGGAGGTGCGAAACGCGCTTGAAACGTTGCGACACAAGCTGACGGCGCAAGAGTTCGCGGCGTGCAATGCGGGTGTGCTCGAAATTGTGTTGGCCGAAGTCCTGAACAATGTGGTGGAGCATGCGCTTGCCGGGCGCAGCGACGGACAGATCGTGATCGCATGTAACTACTCGGACCAGTGCTGGTTTGTGGAAGTGCGCGACAACGGCGCCGAAATGCCGGGCAACCAACTGCCGGATGGGGTCATGCCTGACCTGAACCGTGACCTGCTGGACATGCCCGAAGGTGGGTTTGGCTGGGGGCTGGTACGGTCTCTGGCACAAGACATTGGCTATCAACGCCACCCCACAGGACACAACGAACTCAGCTTCCGCGTTCCGGACTGATACGCAAACTTGGACCGGTCGTGGTCCAATTGGTTGCATCACCCGTATCTCCCGATAAAGTTCACATGTGAATTAGGGAGACGTCATGCGAGATTTTCATTTTCCGGGCCGGTCACCAGTAATGGCGACCAATGGTATGTGTGCCACATCCACGCCTTTGGCGGCGCAGGTGGCCGTCGATACTCTGCGCCAGGGCGGCAATGCGATGGATGCGGCCATTGCCGGTTCTGTCCTGCTTGGCATTTGTGAACCAGCCTCCACCGGCATTGGCGGCGATTGTTTCACTTTGGTGTCTCCCGCAGGCAGCGAAGAGGTTTTTGCCTACAATGGCTCTGGCCGTGCGCCGGCCGCGGCGGACGCCGCTGATCTGCGCGCACGTGGGCTGGATGCGGTGCCGCTGTTTGGTGTTGAGGCCGTGACCGTGCCGGGCGCCATAGACGGATTCTGCACTTTGTCGGAAAAATACGGCAAGCTTGGCATCGCCGACAGTCTGGCCCCCGTGATCCACTATGCCGAGGAAGGGATTCCCGTGGGACCGCGCTCCGCGTTTGATTGGCATCAGACCCAAAGCAACCTGCAGGGACATGGGCGGCGGCACTATCTGCGCGATGGCAAGCCGCTGAATAAGGCCGACATCTTCCGCGCACCGGGACAGGCCGAAGTGCTGCGTCGTGTGTCTGCGCAGGGCCGCGATGCCTTTTACACCGGAGAGATTGCCGAAGACATGGTCACCACCCTGCGCGCCATGGGTGGTGTGCACACCATGGAAGACTTTGCAGCCACCGCAGGCAATGACGCCACACCTATTGGTGGGACCTACAAAGGCGCCGAACTGCTGGAGCATCCGCCAAACGGGCAGGGTGCAACGGCTATTTTGCTGCTCAACATCCTCAAGCATTTTGACATCGCCTCGATGGATCCCTTTGGCGTTGAGCGCACGCATATTGAAGCCGAAGCCGCGAAGCTGGCCTATGATGCGCGTGACCGCTTGATTGCCGATCCGGATCATACAACGCGTACCGCGCATATGATTGCACAGGAAACCGCAGACAAACTGGCGGCGCTGATTGACCCCAAGCTCGCAATGGCCGCACCTGCGCCGCTGACCGAAGCGGTGCACAAAGACACGGTCTACCTGTCGGTGGTCGACAAAGACGGCATGGCGGTGTCGATGATCTATTCGATCTTCCACGCTTTTGGCTCCGGTATTGCATCTGACAAATTTGGCATTCTGATGCAGAACCGCGGCGGCGGCTTCACCTTGAAAGAGGGGCATCCCAACGAGCTCAAAGGCGGCAAGCGCCCGATGCACACCATCATCCCCGGCATGATCCGCCGCGACGGGCGTGTGGAAATGCCCTTTGGCGTGATGGGTGGCCACTATCAGCCCAACGGCCACGCCCGGGTGCTTTCCAACATGGAAGACTTCGGCATGGACCCGCAAACCGCGCTGGATTCGCCGCGGTCCTTTGTTGAGGACGGCGAATTGAAACTGGAACGCGGCTACAGCGATAGCGTGAAGCAAGAGCTTGCGGACATGGGGCACAAGGTTGTGGTGCCGGACATGCCCATCGGCGGTGCTCAGGCGATCCGCATTCACAAAAACGGCGTGCTCGAAGGCGCTTCTGACCCGCGCAAAGACGGCGCAGCGATAGGATACTAAGCCATGCCTATGACCCCAATCAAAGAGTTGGTGGATGCCGCCAAGGCGGAGATCACCAGTCTGAGCCAAGAAGAGGCCGAGGCCAAAGTCGCCGCCGGTGAGGCGCTGTTTGTCGACATCCGCGACCCGCGCGAGCTGGACCGCGAAGGCCGCATTGCCGGAGCCTTCCACGCCCCGCGCGGTATGTTGGAGTTCTGGATCGCTCCGGACAGCCCCTATCACAAAGAGGCGTTGGCGACGGAAAAGACTCTGATCCTGTTTTGCGCCAGCGCGTGGCGTTCGGCGCTTTCTGTGAAGGCTCTGCAGGACATGGGGGTGGAGAATATCGCCGAAATGGAAGGCGGCTTTTCCACGTGGAAAAAGCGCGGTGCCCCCATAGAGACCATCTAAAACCAAAAACGCCGGGCCCTTGCTGCCCGGCGTTTCCATCCCTTCTGGATGTGCGCTAGTTCAGCGCGTAATGCAGTGGATAGGCCCCATCTTCAAAAGGCCCAAACATATCGTCCAAATCAGGGTGGCTCACCGGCTCGCCGGAGTAATCGGCGATGAGATTTTGCTCAGACACATAGGCGACATAGTAGCTCTGATCGTTTTCCGCCAGAAGGTGGTAAAACGGCTGGTCTTTCACCGGACGGCTGTCTTCCGGAATGGCCTCATACCATTCTTCGGTATTGGCGAATTCCGGGTCTACGTCAAACACCACACCCCGGAACGGGTGTTTGCGGTGACGGACAACTTGACCGAGGTAATATTTTGCGCGTGTTCTAAGCATGTGTTGCAGCCCCTACAGTCCAACGATAGACGCTGCAAGGGGGCTTTGTCCAACTTTAGCCGAATTTTAGCGGGAAACAGTCTGTGAACTTAATCTTAACAGTTCTCGAAATTGTCGCGCCAGTTTTTCTGGTGGCAGGCGTCGGTTTTGCCTGGGTCAAAGCAGGTTTTGAATACCGCATTCAGTTTGTCACCCGCCTTGCGATGACATTGGCGGTGCCCTGTCTGATCTTCACGGCGCTGATGAAAACCGAGGCCAATTTGGGGGATCTGGCGAAGCTCACTTTGGCGGGCACGGCGGCCTATGTTGCGGTTGGCGCCATTGGCTGGGCGCTGCTTAAGGCAAGCGGTTTGAGCCTGCGCACCTACCTCGCTCCGATCATTTTTGGCAACACCGGCAACCTTGGCATCCCGCTTGCGCTTTTTGCCTTTGGGCAGCCGGGGCTAGAGGCTGCTGTGGTCATGCTGGCCGTTTCGGCGATCCTGTCCTTCACTTGGGGCATCTGGATTGTGGCCGGGGAGGGCGCCTTCGGCAAAATGGTCAAGGAGCCGATGATCTGGGCCACGCTGCTGGGCGCTCTGTTTCTGGTGATGGATTGGGAAACGCCACAGTTTCTCACCAATACGTTGGACTTGATTGGGCAAATGGCCATTCCAATGATGTTGATCACGCTTGGTGTGGCGGTCGCGCGGCTTACACCGGGACGGGTGGTGACGGCGGTCTGGCTGTCTGTGGTGAAACTGCTGATTTGCGCCGCGGTGGGCTGGGCAATGGGGCTGGCTTTTGGCCTCACCGGCACCTTGTTTGGCGTGTTGGTTCTGCAGATGGCGATGCCCGTGGCGGTCACGTCCTTTCTGTTGGCGGAGAAATATGAGGCCGATAGCAACGCAGTGGCAGGCTATGTGGTGGTCTCCACGCTAGTGTCCGTGATTGGTCTGCCCATTCTCCTGACGCTGCTGCTGTGATGAGCGCTTTGTGATTTACCCTCTCAGGGAAAATCCGCTACACTGGCAAAAAAACAAACATAAGCGAGAGGCAGATGAGCAGAGTTCTCTTCGCGCTACTGGTGATGGTTGTTGTCGCGTCCTGTGGCAGCAAGGACACCCGTGCGCCCCGCAATCTGGATAACGCCTGTGCGATTCTCAAAGAGAAGCCGCATTTTAAGAGCGCCTTCACAAAAACCCGCCGCAAGTGGGGGGTGCCTGTGCATGTGCAGATGGCCGTGCTTTATCAGGAGAGCAAGTTCATTGCCGACGCCCGCACCCCGCACAAATATGCGCTGGGTATCCTGCCGATGGGCCGCCAAAGCAGCGCCTATGGCTATGCGCAGGCGCTGGACGGCACATGGGACCAGTACCGTCGTGAGACCCGCAATCGGGGTGCCAAGCGAGACAATATCAAAGACGCGTCGGATTTCATGGGCTGGTATTTCAACGAATCCCGTGAGCGCAATGGTGTCTCTCTGCATGATGCCCGCGCGCAGTATCTCAACTATCACGATGGCCATACGGGCTATGCCCGCGGCACCTATCGCAACAAAGCCTGGCTCCTGCGTGTTGCAGATGATGTGGCGAGTCGCTCGGCGATGTATCAGGCGCAACTCAAAAGTTGCTCGCGAATCTGGTAAGTTCGCACACGCTTTGGTGATCACATTGTGAGGCGCTCCCTTTGGGGGCGCCTTTGTTTTTCAAGCAGCTGGTGCGGAGCCCCGGTCGCGCCCTGCGTTACGGGTGCGCAGGTGCTTTTGGCTACACTTTATGCGAGTTTTTTCTTTGCTTGACAATTCCGACTAAAATAATCAGAAATAAATCCAGCAGCCACCCGGACGGGAAGCCAATACTTTGACACGGACCAACGGAGAGTCCCATGACCCTGCAAATGCACGCTCCCGAAATGGCAAACGCGCTGCCCGTCCATGACGCCAACCAACTGACTGGCGACAACGGCCTGGCGCATATCCGCCTGAACGACCAGCTTTATACGCTGCGCATCACCCGCGCTGGCAAACTGATCCTGACAAAATGAGCGGTGCCCTCGATAGGGGAGCCCAGCCTGTCGGTCTGCTAGAAGACTTGGGCAATGTGGAGCGACTGGCTGTGTGCTGGTTGCGTTCTTGGGGGCGTGATCCGGTTGGAATTGCGCACTTGGAGGCCACGCTGACCGTTGGGCTGGGTCCAGAGCAAGCGCGCAATATCAAAGGTGTTTTTGAAGACCTGATGGAAGTGGGCCGACAGTATGGCCGCCGTGCGCTATGCCGTCATGGCTGCCATTGTAAGTGCCTTGGTGCGGATGAAGCGGTCTTTGCCCATTTGATTGAAGCCGGAGCCAACGGCGATCAGGAAGACGCGGCGCTTCTGGCCTCCCTCGTGGTGCGGCCTGACATGGCCATGTGCTTTGCCGGTCTGGCGGCCGAGTTTGGCATGGCACTGAACAAAGTGGCCCGCGCTGTGCCTGCGCGCCCACAGGTTTCGACACCGGTTTCGGCCACAGTGCATTAAGCTCAGGCTCTATCAATGTCACACCGCTGGTTTGGCAGATTTTTTGTCTGACTAGGCGCGAAGCTGCAGGAACTCTAGGTGAGTTTTAAAGCTCCGCAACGCCGGCAGGCGAAAAATCCGCCAAATCCTTCGGACGCCCAGCACGCTTCGACTCAGCGGGCCGGTTTGCTTGCAAAGAGACCCACTCTGCGCGGCGCGCACCAGCCCTCTGAGGCTGGGCGCCAGAGGCGGGACATTGACAGGGCCTGAGCTTAACCACTGTGGCCAGACGGTGGCTGTCCATTCACTTTTTTCACAGACGGCTCACAACCATGTTAAGCGGCGCGACGCGCATGTGGTTGCCATCTGTGTGCGAAATGCCCACACTTCTCCTCATACGCCGGGATCAACTCGGCAGGTTTCAAGTACACCAAAGGAGAACCCAAAGTGTTTTCTGACACCCTTACGTACCCCGACACCCAACAGCGCAACTGGCGCATCGCCGGGCTCGCGTTCTTGTCCGTGCTTTTTGTCATGGCGCAAACGTTGATTGCCCAGGCACGCCCTGACAGCTTTGCCGATCTGGCAGAGGAAATCAGCCCCGCTGTTGTGAATATCACCACCTCCACCGTTGTCGCCGGTCGCACAGGTGGCCCGCAGGGCATCGTGCCTGAAGGCTCCCCGTTTGAGGATTTCTTCCGTGAATTTCAGGACCGTCAGGGCGGAAATGGGGACCGCCCGCGTCGGACCTCGGCGCTGGGCTCCGGTTTTGTGATTTCTGCCGATGGCTTTGTTGTGACCAACAACCACGTGATCGAAGGCGCTGACGAAATTCTGGTCGAGTTCTTTGAAGGCGGCGAGCTGCCTGCGAAAGTGATTGGTACCGACAAAAACACCGATATCGCTTTGCTTAAGGTCGAATCCGACGAACCGCTGGAGTTTGTGGAGTTCGGCAACAGTGATACTGCACGCGTCGGCGACTGGGTCATGGCGATGGGCAACCCGCTGGGCCAGGGCTTCTCGGTGTCTGCCGGGATCGTGTCCCAACGCGGCCGCTCTTTGTCCGGCGCCTATGACGACTACATCCAGACCGACGCCGCGATCAACCGCGGCAACTCCGGTGGCCCGCTGTTCAACATGGACGGCGAAGTCATTGGAGTGAACACCGCGATCCTGTCGCCCAACGGTGGCTCTATCGGTATCGGTTTCTCCATGGCCTCCAACGTCGTCACCAAAGTTGTGGATCAGCTGAAAGAATTTGGCGAAACCCGTCGTGGCTGGTTGGGTGTGCGCATTCAGGATGTGACCGAAGACATGGTTGATGCGATTGACGGTCTGAAGTCCGCCGCAGGCGCTATGGTCACCGATGTGCCGGAAGGTCCTGCCATGGAAGGCGGCGTGCTGTCTGGCGATGTGATCCTGAGCTTTGATGGTCAAAAGGTCAAAGACGTCCGGGGCCTCGTGCGCACGGTTGGCAACACCAGTGTTGGCAAAACCGTCGACATGGTTGTGCTGCGTGATGGGGATGAGGTGACGCTGAAAATCACCCTTGGCCGCCGGGAAGAAGCGGAAGGCGCAGTGCCTGCAAGTCAGCCCGTGCCGTCCGGCGAACCTAAGGAGAAAGAAATCCTAGGTTTGACGGTGACAGAGCTGACCGATGAGATGCGCGAAGAGCTTGGCGTGTCGGAAGGCACTGATGGGCTTGTGGTGAGCAACGTGGACGAGATGTCAAAGGCCTATGAAAAAGGCTTGCGCGCAGGCGATGTGCTGACCGAAGCGGGCCAGCAAAAGCTGACGTCCATTTCCGATCTGGAAGACCGCATCGAAGAGTCCAAAGAAGCGGGCCGCAAATCTTTGCTGCTTCTGGTGCGTCGCGCCGGTGAGCCACGCTTTGTGGCGCTCAACATCGAAGAGTAAGCCGCGCTATAGCCAAAACAGAGAGGGGCGCCCATTGCGGCGCCCTTTTTGCACGAAGTCGTTGTGGTCAAAGCCTGCTAGCGGGCTTCCAGCCAAGTCGGAAGATGAGACAGGACATGCTTTCGGGCACGGCTGCTGGCAAAACCGGTCGTGTCACCGGTTTCGATGATGAGATGCACAAACACATATTGGGCGTCCCGATGTGTGAGCCAGCCAACAAACCAACCATGTTGTTCTTTCAGGCGGTTTGCTTGTGCGTCTGTTGCCCAAGCATTTCCGGTTTTGCCCTTCAAAATGTGTCCGGTTGTTGTCGAAAACGTCTGCGTTGTGGCGATTGCCAGATCGATGGCATCTGCGGTGTACGGCAACTCGTGTGACACAAGCTTCTGCAAAAAGTCGGATTGTTGTGTCGGGGTGATCTTGAGCGACGTGCTCAGCCAGGCGTCAAGAAGGCCGTCGCGGTTATCTGGCGTGCCGCGCAGATCCCGGTTTCCATACGCAAGCTTGTCTACATGGGATTGAAACCTTTCGATCCCTATCTGACGCGTTAGCCACTGAGAGTACCAAACGACCGAGAATTTCAGCCAGGTCTGCGGTGTCGTTGTTTGCCGCCAGCTTTTGAACGGGGCGTTTAGCTTTTCCGAGTAGGCGACTTCTGGGGAGCTTGCGGAACGTAAGATGCCATCTTCAAAGCCGAACAATGCCAAGGGCAGTTTGAATGTGGAAGCCGGGGAAAAGCCGGTGTCACAGAGATCACCTTGCTGGAAAACCGGCTCCGGGTCTCCGATTTTGTGGACCAAGGTGCAGGCAATGTCGGCCTGCGTGGACGTTGCGCCGATCATACTTGTCACGCAGAGCATCAGTCGGGCGAATGTGCGCCACATGGGCATGTCCTTAGCGGTTGATAGGCGTTTTTCTTAGGCTTATTCGTCCCGCGGTACCGCCACCAAGCCAAGCCGCCGCGCGCTTTCCAGCGATAGGATCGCGCTGTCGAGCCCTTCAGCGCTTTGATAGCGCCGAATGGCCGCCCGCGTGCGGGCATCCTGCTCGGCGGTAATGCTGCCATAAAACAAGCCCCGCACCTTCAAGGCCCGCTGCAAAGACGCGGTGAAATCTTCGGTCCAGACCTCGCTACAGGGTGTCTCAAACCACAGTTCCCGTCGCTCCTGCACAATGCGTTGCAGGGTCTCCGTGCGGAAAATGCCGGGGGCAATCACTGTCCCATCTGCCAGCACTTCAGGGGGCTGCACCATCACTTGCTCGCTCACGGTTTCCACCACAGCAGGCGTGACATGGCGGCCCCAACAGCTGCCGGGCCGCGCATTGGGCGGCGCGCCCGCGTCCTCAGCACGGACAATCTCGGGCTCGTTAAAGGCGGCAATATAGGGCGCAGAGGCGATTTGCTCTTGGCACGCCATAAGGCTTCCCAGCGCCAAAAGCGCCGTGGCAGCCAGGACCGATCGTGCGGCAAAATCTGCGGGCATGCTCACGCCTCATGTGTTTTGCCTTGTCATACAGTGTTTTGCGGCGCAGCGAAACGCGTCATTTCTCCGAAGGCGTTGGCGGTGTGACCAAACTGTCGAGCAGGGGGGAGAGATCTTCGATCCGCTCGGCAATCACATGGGTGACATTGTTGTCCCGCTGTATGCGCCCCGTGACCCTGAGCAGCCGCCCGGCAATCACCGCGCGGCGGAAATGTTCATAAAGACTGCGCCAGACAATCACATTCACCACGCCAGTCTCATCCTCCAGCGTGACAAAGATGACCCCATTGGCGGTGCCGGGGCGCTGTCGGAGAATCACCAGCCCGGCCACGGTCACGCGCGCGCCGTTGGGCGGCTCCACCAACCGGTTGGCGGTTAAGGCGGCGGGGGGCCTCGGCCAATCCCTATGCCCTGAGACATGAGACGGGCGCGTTGGCGGGGTGGGGGTGACAATCTGCATGAGAACAAATATAGAACATTTGAATTTTGTCGCAAGGGTACAGGCCGCTTGTTGCAAATTGGGGTGGAAGCGACGCAAGCCCTGACCTAACTAGAGATGCGAACAGTTTCTCAAAGGAGCCAGACATGGCCAAAATCACCTATGTCGAGCATAACGGGACCGAGCATGTTGTGGAGGTTGCCAACGGCTTGACTGTTATGGAAGGCGCACGCGACAACAACATCCCCGGCATTGAGGCCGACTGCGGTGGTGCCTGTGCCTGCTCGACCTGTCACGTCTATGTGGACCCAACCTGGGTAGAAAAAATCCCGGCCAAAGACGACATGGAAGAGGACATGCTGGACTTTGCCTTTGAACCCAACCCGGAGACATCGCGTCTGACCTGCCAGATCAAGGTCACCGACGCGTTGGACGGTCTGGTTGTAAAGATGCCAGAGAAGCAAATCTGATGGCACTGGCGCGGCGTATTTTGTCACACACGCTGCGCCGATCCTTCCGCTGCGCGTGGCTTGCGGCGGGTTTGGGGCTGATGGCAGCTCCAGCGGTGTCGGATATTGTCGCGGCAGAGTTTACCGAACCAACCACGCGCTATGGCCACGCTGTGCTGGGTGATGATGTCGAATACGGCGCGCTTGAGATCATCTCAAATCACCAAGATAGCAACCGGGTTGCCACATCACTGCTCCACAAACGCACCACCTACCTGGTGCGCTTGCCGCTGGATCATGTGTTTGAGGACATCCAGCCGCGTCTCGTGGATGTCACCGGTGATGGCCGTCCCGAAGTGATTGTGGTGGAAACCGATGTTGCCAAAGGTGCGCAGCTGGCGATCTATGGCGAAGACGGCACAAAACTCGCCGCCACGCCGCACATTGGCCAGCGCAACCGCTGGCTTGCGCCCATCGGCGCGGCCGATCTGGATGGCGATGGCCACGTCGAAGTCGCCTATATCGACCGGCCCCATCTTGCCAAAACCCTACGTGTCTGGCGCTACAAAGACGGCGTTTTGACCGAAGTGGCCAACAAAGCTGGTCTAACCAATCACCGCATCGGCGAAGACTTCATCTCCGGTGGCATCCGGGACTGCGGCGACGGTCCAGAGATGATCACGGTCAACGCCAATTGGTCAGAGGTCATGGCGACAGGCTTTGACGGCAAAACCCTGTCGACCCGCGTCCTTGGCCCTTTCAAAAATCAGACGTCCCTCAAACGCGCGCTGGACTGCAAAGCGCCTTAGCCTTCTCATTCCAACAATATCCCGGGGTGAATTGGCCGCAGGCCAAGAGGGGCTGGCCCCTCAGGCCCCTAGCGCACGGTCCCGTCGCTGGCGGAATAGATATGCCGCGTGCCAATCGCGCCCAGTGACAGGAACAGGCTTGCGGTGTTGGACACGCCAAACTTCTTCAACAGCTTGCCACGGTGCACTTCGACCGTGCGGTTGCTCATCTCCAGCTTGATCGCGATCTCCTTGCTGGTCAGCCCTTCGGCCAAAAGCGAGAACACCTCGCGCTCGCGGCGGGTCAGCGGATGGTAGGGCCGCGTGTCAGAAATATCGGCAAAGCTCCACACCGCGCGTTGCAGCGGATCTTCCGGTGTGAATGTATGCCCGCGCACGCGGCACCAGAACATCTCGCCGCCGCGGCGCATCATCACGCGTTCGTCCCAATAAAAGTTACCTTCGCGCAGTTCCTGCACGCCGCGATTGCGGATGTTGGTAAACTCTTCCTGCGTGGGGTAAAGGATGGCAAATGTGCTGTCTTTGAGCGCCGCGCGCTCATAGCGGAACATCTCGGCAAAGGTGTCGTTACAATCGCGGATCACCCGGTTTTCGGTGACCACAATGCCCACTGGCGCAAAGCTGAAGGCCAGCTCTACAAAATCGCCCGTGGCGTAGGCCTCTTCCACCGAAATGGTCATGTCATCTCCCCCAATTCAGGCGGAGAATAGGGCGCTGCACCGGATGGCGCAACGCCCGCAAAACTACGTGTCAGTGCAGGCTTAAAGCGCGCGCCAGCCGATGTCGCGGCGGAAGAACCCACCGGGCCAGTCAATCGCGTCGACCATGGCATAGGCCCGATCACGCGCTTCCTGCAGGCTTGCGCCCCGCGCCGTCACGTTCAACACACGGCCACCGGACGCGGTGATCTGCCCGTCTTTCTCGGTGGTACCCGCGTGGAACACCATGTTCTTGCTGTCGGAGGTAATGGCGTCCAGCCCGCCAATCACCGAGCCTTTCTCATAGGACCCCGGATAGCCATTGGCCGCCATCACCACGGTGATCGCATGATCATCTGCCCAGTTCACCTGCGCCTCATGCAGCCGCTCTTCCGCTGCCGCATGCATCAGATCCATCGCCTGCGCACCCAGACGCATCATGAGCACCTGACACTCTGGATCACCAAAGCGCACATTGTATTCCACCAGACGCGGCTGTCCGTCTTTGATCATCAGGCCGACGTAAAGCACGCCCTGATACGGCGTGCCGCGCTTCGCCATCTCATCGATGGTTGGCTGCACAATCTCATCGAGCGCCTTTTGCGCAATCTCATCAGACAACACCGGCGCCGGGGAATAGGCGCCCATACCACCGGTGTTCAGCCCCGTGTCGCCTTCGCCCACACGTTTGTGGTCCTGCGCCGTGCCGACCGGCAAGGCCGTCTTGCCGTCACAGAGGATGAAGAAGGACGCCTCTTCGCCCTCCATGAACTCTTCGACCACAACTTCCGCGCCCGCGCCGCCAAAGGCACCGCCAAACATGTCGTCCACCGCATCGAGCGCGGTTTGCAAGTCCATCGCGACAATCACGCCTTTGCCTGCCGCCAGACCATCGGCCTTCACCACAATCGGCGCGCCTTGTTCGCGGATGTAAGCCTTGGCTGCCTCCGCATTAGTGAAGTGACCGTAGCCAGCAGTTGGCGCGTTGGCCGCGTCACAAATCTCTTTGGTGAAGCTCTTGGAGGCTTCCAGCTTGGCGGCCGCCTGGCTCGGGCCAAACACCAGCACACCGGCTTCGCGCAGCCGATCCGCCACGCCCGCCGCCAGTGGCGCTTCCGGGCCGACGATGACAAAATCAATGGCATTGGCCGCGACAAAATTCACAACCTCGCCGCCGTCCTCGATGTCAAAGCTGGCGCATTCCGCGATTTGTGCGATGCCGGCATTGCCCGGTGCCACAATCAGCTTGTCGCATTTCGGGTTCTGCATCACTGCCCATGCCAGTGCGTGCTCACGTCCACCGCTGCCGAGAATAAGAATGTTCATGTTGCCGCCTTCCGCTTGGCCTCCGCTTTGCGGCGTTCTAAGGTGGCTTGGCACAGGAAACAAGGGAACTGAGCAGCGCACCCATGTCCGATCTGATCGACGACCCAAGAGAGGGCGAAAACGCCCCGGAATTCAGCGTCACCGAACTCTCCGGCGCGATCAAACGCATGATCGAGGGCGAGTTCTCCCATGTGCGCATCAAAGGCGAGATTGGCCGTGTGTCGTTTCCGCGCTCGGGCCACGTCTATCTGGACCTGAAAGACGACCGCTCGGTGATTGCCGGGGTGATGTGGAAAGGCGTGGCCGCACGGGTGACCACCCGCCCAGAAGAGGGCATGGAAGTGGTCGCCACCGGGCGGCTCACCACCTTCCCGGGCCAATCCAAATACCAACTGGTGATCGAAGACCTGAAACCGGCAGGCGTCGGCGCGCTGATGGCGATGCTGGAAAAACGCAAAGCCATGTTGCAGGCGGAAGGCCTGTTTGCGCAGGAACGCAAGCGTCCGCTGCCGTACCTGCCAGAAATCATCGGTGTGGTGACCTCGCCAAGCGGGGCCGTTATTCGCGATATCCTGCACCGCCTGCGGGACCGCTTTCCGCGCAAAGTGCTGATCTGGCCAGTCGCTGTGCAAGGCGAGCAATGTGCGCCACAAGTGGCCAACGCTATTGAAGGTTTCAACAATCTCACCCCCGGTGGTGCCATGCCGCGCCCGGATCTAATCATTGTGGCCCGAGGCGGTGGCAGCATCGAAGACCTCTGGGGCTTCAATGAAGAGGTGGTGGCCCGTGCCGCGGCTGCCTCTGATATTCCGCTGATCTCTGCTGTTGGACACGAGACGGATACAACGCTGATAGATTTTGTCTCCGACAAGCGCGCACCAACCCCAACGGCAGCGGCCGAATTGGCGGTCCCCGTCCGGCTCGACATGCTGGCCTGGGTCGAAGAACAAGGCGCGCGCCTCACACGGGGGCTCGAGCAAGGCCTGCGCCAGCGCGACCAACGCTTGCGCGATCTGGCCCGCGCGCTTCCCCGCGCGGATACGCTGCTGCAAACCCCGCGCCAACGCTTGGACACCGCCGCCGATGCGCTTCCCCGCGCGTTGCAATCCGGTATCCAGTCCCGCCGTGTGACTCTTGCGGAGAAGTCCGGCGGTCTGAGCGACAAAACCCTTCTGCGCATGATCGAAATCCGGAGGCAGCGCCTCGGGCGATTTGGGGACAGGTTGTCGGTGGAGGTACTTGGGCGTGACATCACACGACAGAAAGACAAAACCCGCGACCTGTCGCGCCGCCTTTTGGATGCCGGTACCCGTCAGGTGCAAACACTAAAAGATCGCCTGGCCTCTCTGGATCGCATGCGCGAAACGCTCAGCTACAACGCCACGTTGCAGCGCGGCTACGCCGTGGTACGCGGGGACGGCCAATTGGTCAAAACCTCCGCTGAGGCCAGCGCCGCGACCGCTTTGGAAATCGAGTTTGCCGATGGACGCCTGTCGGTTGGGGCAGGGGGCGCAGTTGCACCCACTCCAACGCCGCAGCCTGCACTGGAAAAGCCCAAGCCCGCGCCAAAACCCAGATCCAAGAAGACGCCGCCGCCCGAGCAGGGCAGTCTCTTTTAAAGAGCGGGGCTATACACCCACATCTGGCCCAAGGCAGAGCATTTCCTCGTTGGTGTTCTCAATCTCATATAGCAGCCGCCCATCCGGCTCGCTCTCAAACTTGGCGCTTAATCCGCGCCCGCTTTCATAAAAGCTCCAGCATTGCGGGCCGGGGTTGTCCTCATAGACAAAACAAATTTGCCCGGCCTCTTCGTACCAATAGCCGTCTTTGCACTGGCCGCTGCCGTCCAGAAACGCCCATCGCACGCGCCGGTCTGACAGGTATTCTTCCACGCCATAGCGCCGCCCGTCCGCCTCATAAAACAGCGTCTTGCCAGACACATAGGCTTCAAATTCGGCGGCCGACATGGCGTCTTCTGCCGCCGCCGCGCTGCTTAACAGCGCCAAAACAATGCTCACATACTTCATGACGCCATGCTGCCTGAGGCGCAGGCGTCAATCCAGTCTCATTGATGTGATGCGCGCAGTTTTGCCACTTCCAGCTTCTCAACGCGGGGATCCATCACCCGTCGCCACTGGCGCGGCCAAAGCGCTAAGATCGCCATCAATGGCAGGGAGCGCGGCAGGATGGGCATTGTTGTCTTGTCCAGTTGCAGCGCAGGGTAGTCGCGCGTTGGCACCATATGGTGGTCGGAATGGCGCGGCGCATTCAGCATTAGGGCCGAGGTATAAAGCTGCGGCGCGTTCCAGCTGTGTTCCGGCCCCACCGGATCCGGCTTGCCGTTTTCGCGTATCCGCCGCTGCAAGCCGTAGTGCTGCACATAGTCCGACAAGAGAAGCTGCATGCTGCCGTAACTCGCCAGTGCCACATAGGCCACCACACCGCTTACGCCTGCCAGCCGGGCCGTCACGGCAAGGCACAAAAGCGCACCGCCTACGTAGATCACATAGGGATGAAGCAGCGATTTGCGGTTGCCAGCCCGCTTGCGCATCGCGGTCTCTGCCTGCCACCCAGCCTTAAATGACCCAATCCAAGCCCGCGGCCAGAAGTGATAAAAATGCTCGCCCGCTTTGGGGCTATTGGGGTCTTTCTCGGTCGCCACCCAGATGTGATGCACCTTGGGGTGGGCCGAAGTGTGGTGCCCAAACAGCAGGGAGATGTAGACCCACATGCCCAGCCTGCGCGCAAACCTTGCCGGTTTGTGGATCAACTCATGAGCATTGGCATTGCTTACCTGTCCGAAGAACAGCCCAAACGCCAGAAAGCAGCAAATCTTGGCGCCAAGGCTGATCCCTGTGACGCCCGCCAAAGCCAGCACGGCCAGTATCATCAACGGAAAATGTGCGAGCCCCAGCACCAGAGACAGCCGCATCCCGCTGGGAAACTCGCCATCGGCACCGGTTTTCGCCGCCGCCCCCTGCACCAGCCGGTCCATCACATGGATTAGCCCACTCATATAGACCAGCGCGGCCACGGCCCAGAGACCGCCCAACAGCCCGCCAAGCGCCAGCAGCACCACGGGAATCGTTGTCGCGATCCAGAACCAAGCCATGTGTTTTCCCTTTCAAAGAGGTTCGCCTCCTTGTAGTTGGGCAAAATTACTCCTTCGTTTCCGCGCTGCAAAGCGGTCAGGCGGGGTAATTTTCAACGGATTGCACTTTTCTTGAGGAATCCCGCGCCAACCCCATTGACTCGGCCCCAGCCATCATTAAAAGGCGGGCTTCAAGAGATTTACACGGGGTATCTGTGCCCCGTCGCAGGAGAAGTACAATGGCGAAGCCGACGACAATCAAGATCCGTCTGAACTCGACCGCGGGCACGGGCCATTTCTACGTGACCAAGAAAAACGCACGTACCATGACCGAAAAGATGGTCGTCCGCAAATACGACCCGGTGGTGCGCAAGCATGTCGAGTACAAAGAAGGCAAGATCAAGTAAGATCGCTTTCTGAGACACATGCAAAAGCCGCGCCAAACCAAGGCGCGGCTTTTTGCTTTTCTGGGAAACCGCGCCTGAACAAAAACAATAAGTTTTCTTCAGGAGGGTTCCCAACATGCCCCACCCATTCTTCATCCGCCCCGCCAGCCTTGATGACCGTCAGGCCGTGTCCACGCTGTTTGCACAGTCCTACCCGGATCTGCTGCCACAGGACTACGAGGAGGCCGTGCTCGAAGGCGCGTTGCCGCTGATCACCAAAGCGCGCAGTTCATTGTTGGCCTGTGGTACGTACTTTGTGGCTGAATGTGCTGAGACCGATGCCATTGTCGGGGCGGGGGGCTGGACCGACCTCAGCCCGTCGCGTGGCGTGAGTGGAACCGATTTAGGCCATGTCCGCCATGTGGCGACCCGTCCAGATTGGCTGCGCCGCGGCGTGGCTAGGGCCTTGATTGACGTGTCTCTGGCCTCGGCTGAGGCGCATGGTATGCGGCATATGAGCTGTATGAGCACCTACACCGCGCGACCCTTTTATGCGGCCATGGGCTTTGAGGAAGCTGCCGAAGTGGAGCTCACTCTCGCGCCCGGCGTACATTTCCCAGCCATCCAAATGCGTCGAAGCCTCTGCGCCCCGGAATACGCCTGATACAAAAAAGGCCGGTCACTGTGACCGGCCTTTTCTATTGCTATCCTACAAGGATCACTCGCGGTTGCCGAGGAACTGCAGCAGGAACATGAACAGGTTGATGAAGTCCAGATACAGGGTCAGAGCGCCCATGATCGCGGATTTCGCCAGCCACTCGCCGTCGCCCATGTGGGCGTGCTGGATGTAGTCGTTCTTGATTTTCTGCGTGTCATAGGCGGTCAGGGCTGCGAAGATCAGCACACCGATTGCGGAGATCGCAAATGCCATTGCAGAAGACTGCAGGAAGATGTTCACAATCGATGCCACGATCAGGCCGATCAGACCCATCATCAGGAAGGTGCCCAGACCGGACAGGTTCTTCTTGGTGGTGTAGCCGTAGAGCGACAGGCCCGCAAAGGCGATCGCGGTGATCAGGAAGGTCTGGATGATCGACTCACCGGTGAACACCAGGAAGATCGAGCTGATCGAGGCACCCATCAGAGCCGCAAAGGTGTAGAAGAACAGTTGCGCGCCAGCGGCGGACAGCCGGTTGATCGCCATGCCAAAGCCAAACACCATCGCCAGAGGGGCAAACATGATGACCCACTTCAGCGGGGATGCGTACAGCGCATGTCCAAAGGACGTGAGGTATTTGTCAGCGCCGATTTGTGCCACGGCACCGGACGGATCAGGTGTCACGGCTAGGCCGGACAGAGCCCAAGCGGCGGCAAAGGTGATCAACATGCCCACGGACATGTTGCCATATACCTTGTTCATGTGGGCGCGCAGGCCCTCGTCAATCTGAGCCGCGCTGGCAGCTGCCGTGCCGCGGATCGTGTCAAATTCAGCCATCAAAGCCTCCGAGTTAACTTTATTGCCCCCAGAACCTGACGCTCAGAGGGTTTCAACAGAGAATATCGGTGAGGGTAGGCGCAAATTCAAGGATTTCCGCCGCCTTAAACGGCGAAAATCCGCATCAATGTTAACGTTTGTCTCAGCCGCGCCAATGGGATGGCACGTCCCACGCGGAGCGTTTCAATTCAAAGTCCACATCCGCTTGGGTCAAACCCATGTCTTGCAGTGCAGAGGCGTCGAGCTGTGCCAGCTGACGGCGCTGACGGGACACGGCAAAGGCTTTGAGTACGCCAGCAAAAGACAGTTTGGAACCACGAGGGGCGGAGGAAGTGGTGATGAAGGCCATGGGGTCGCTCCTTTCCTATTTTGCGATTGATCTTCGGGTCTGCATCAAATTATTTGATGTATATGGCGGTCTGTGTGTATTTTGAAAGCGAATGTTTGTGACGAAGTTTATCACAGATCGTGATATTTCATCAGGAACTGAAATCATTTGAGGGACAGCCATGCGCAATCTTGATGTAACCACGCTGCGAAGCTTCGTTGCCGTCGCCGATATGGGAGGCGTGACAAAGGCCGCGGGCTTTTTGCACCTGACCCAATCTGCGGTGTCCATGCAGCTCAAACGTCTTGAGGAGTTGATCGGTGTGGCCCTGCTGGATCGGTCCGGGCGTGGCATTGCGCTGACACCTGCGGGGGAGCAGATGCTGGGATACGCCCGTCGCATGGTCACTCTCAATGACGAAATCATGCGCCGTCTGAGCCATGATGAGTTTGAAGGCTCCGTCACCCTTGGTGTGCCGCATGACATCGTCTACCCGACCATCCCGCGTGTGATGCAGCAATTCTCCGCTGCCTTTCCCAGGGTCAAAGTCAACTTGTGTTCCTCTTTCACGGTTGAGCTGAAGCAGCAGTTTGAAAAAGGGGAGATCGACCTCATTCTGACAACGGAACGCAACACGCCGGAGAATTCCGAAGGCCTGTGCACCTTGCCGTTGGTTTGGATTGGTGCGCCGGGCGGGGCCAGTTGGCGTCGTCGTCCGATCCCTTTTGCCTCAGGACGCCAATGTCTGTTCCGCCCCACCGCCATCGGTCTTTTGGACAAGGCGGGAATCGAATGGGAGAGTTCGGTGGAAACGGAATCGGACCGCACCGTGGAAGCCACCATAGCGGCCGATCTGGGTGTTGGTGCCATGATTCAGGGCACAGAGCCGCGTCATCTGGAAGTGATCGATCACGGCGGGGTGCTGCCCGAGCTTGGAGAGCAGCACATCAATATGTATGGCGCAGAACAGGCCAAGGGCGACATGGTCGCCCATCTGGCCGAGTTGATCCGCAAAAGCTTTCAGCCGGTGCACAGCCCGCTGGAAAGCCCGCCCCGTCTGGGGGTGGTTGGCTAATAAGTCAGTCGATTTTCACAACAACCTTGCCGGTGGATTTGCGGCTGCGCAGAAGCTCATAGGCTTCTGCCGCCTGCTCCAGCGGCAAGACATGACTGACATGAGGTTTCAGCTTGCCTTCGCCATACCAGCCAAACAGCGTGCGCATGCTGCCGGTCAACACTTCTGACTTGAACGACAAGTACCCGCCCCAGTAGAGGCCGATCACCGTCAGGTTTTTCACCAGCAGGTGGTTGGCGGGGATTTGTGGGACCTCTCCGCTGGCAAAACCCAGTGGTAGCAGTCGCGCCTCGGGGTTGCAGGCGCGGAAAGCGGCCTTGAACTGTTCGCCCCCCACCGGGTCGTAAACCACATCGGCACCACCAAGTGCCTTAACTTCGGCCCGAATGTCCGCATCGGTTGCATCAATCAGATGATCTGCCCCCGCTGCCTTGGCCACGTCCAGCTTGTCCGCACCGCGTGCACAGGCAATCACGTTGGCGCCCATCAGTTTGCCCAACTCAACCGCCGTCAGCCCCACGCCGCCAGCGGCGCCCAGCACCAGAAGGTTCTCGCCGGGCTGCAATTTGGCCCGGTGGTCGAGGGCCACGTGGCTGGTGCCATAGGCCACAGGGAAGGCTGCGGCGTCTTCAAAGCTCATGCCCTTCGGCATCGGCACGGCGCTTTCCGCTGGATACACGCCAAACTCGGCAAGCCCACCGCTGCCCCCAAAAACAAGCACATCCGTGCCAACAGCAGGTCCATTTGTGTTCGGCCCCACAGCATCCACAACGCCCGCAACTTCCATGCCAAGCGTAAACGGCACTGGCGGTGTTGCCTGATAGGTGCCCTTGATCATCAGCAAATCGCCAAAGTTCAGCGCACAGGCTTTGATGCGGACGCGAATCTCGCCGGGGCCAGGTTCAGGTTTGGCAATATCAACAAGGGTGGGGGCAGTGTCATGGGATGTAACTTGAAAGGCGCGCATCTTAATCTCCTGATCTTAAGATCGAATACACAAGCGTCCGCGATCAAGTCAAAGCTGATCCCTTGAAAACAGAGGATTGCGACACGACGTCACCCTCTGGCTGAGCATTTGAGGGAACAGGAAGTGCTTAACATGACAATCTCAGATTGAATGGGCGACACTATCCAGAAGGGGTAAGACATATTCTTTCCCTTGATTATAAGGCGAAAACTGCTAAGGTGAATTATCGCGAAAGGGATGCGCGATAACTTCACTAAACGAATTGGTGACGCCGCTATCTGCCTGTTTTTGGGGCTTGTGGTGTGATCTGATGTGAAATTCGGAAGGAGACGTGTGATGACACATCCAGTGGACGTACATGTTGGCAAGAAAATCCGCCAACGCCGGTGGCTGACGGGGATGACTCAGCAACAGCTGGCCGAGCAGGTCGGAATCAAGTTTCAGCAAATTCAAAAGTATGAAACCGGTGCCAACCGCGTCAGCGCCTCCCGGCTTTGGGATATATCCGACGCTCTGGATGTGCCTGTAAGCTTCTTCTTTGAAGGCCTTGAAACCGACAGTGATGGCGCAAGCTCCGGCAGCGTACCTGCCGACATCATGGCAGACAAAGAAGCGCTGGATCTGATCCGCAGCTACTATGCCATTCCGGAAAACCAACGCCGGCGCCTGTTTGAACTGGCCCGCGTCCTGTCTGACGTCGCTTGAGTCCATTCCCGCTCTGGTCTAGCCATGGCGCGAACGCCAGAGCGGAGACTGTGACCGATGACACCAGAACAGAATGACCTGATCGCTGTGGCGGATGCCATGGCAGATGCGGCCCGCGCGGCCATTCTTCCCCACTTTCGCAGCACCGCTCTGACCGCAGACAATAAACTGTCTGAGGGTTTTGACCCTGTGACCGTGGCAGATCGCGCCGCCGAAGAGGCCATGCGCGTTGTTTTGGCAGAGCGTCGCCCGCAGGACGGCATCTTTGGCGAAGAATTTGGCAAATCCGAGGGCAGCAGCGGCCTGACCTGGGTCTTGGACCCTATTGATGGCACCCGTGGCTTTATCTCTGGCACGCCCACTTGGGGCGTGTTGATCGCCTTGTCGGACGACACCGGCCCGATCTACGGTGTGGTGGATCAACCTTATGTTGGCGAGCGCTTCAAGGGCGGCTTTGGCATTGCTGAGGCGCATGGCCCACACGGCACTATGCCACTGAAAACCCGCAGCACATCCTCCTTGGCGGACGCGGTGATCTTCACCACTTTCCCTGAAGTTGGCTCTGATGCGGAACGCGCAGGCTTTGAGCGGGTCGCGGCGCAGACCAAACTCACCCGCTATGGCATGGATTGCTACGCCTACGCGCTTTTGGCCGCTGGCCAGATCGATCTGGTGATCGAGGCGGGTCTGAACGCCTATGATATCCAAGCGCCTATCGCGGTGATCGAGGCGGCTGGCGGTCTTGTGACCAACTGGCAAGGCGGCCCTGCGTACGAAGGTGGTCAGGTCCTGGCCACCGCCAATAAAGAGCTGCACGCACAAGCCCTGGCGCTTCTCCAGCAAGGCTAAGGGTCACCACCCTTGATTGCAGCCCCGCCGCTCCGCTATGGTTGCGGGGCTCAGCGAGTCCTTTGCCCGCATTCTGTCGCTGTGCCTCATATCGCTACCGAATCGGGCCTGACTTTTGGCCCAAGGAATGCGCATATGGCACAAGCCTCTGAAACCCTGATCAAATCCGCTCAGACAGTTCTGACCATGGATGATGACCGCCGCGAGCTGGCGTCCCATGACATTCGCATCACGGATGGGGTGATTGCCGAAATTGGCGAGAATCTCACTACCGACGGTGAAACCGTCTTTGCTGATGGCTGCGTGGTCACGCCCGGCTTGGTGAACACCCACCATCATCTCTACCAAACCTTGACCCGGGCTGTGCCGGGCGGGCAGGACGCGCTGCTGTTTGGCTGGCTTCAGCGGCTCTATCCGATCTGGTCGCGTTTTGGGCCGGAAGAGATGAACATCTCCGCCCAGATTGGCCTTGCAGAACTGGCGCTCTCTGGCTGCACCCTGACCTCGGACCACCTCTATCTCTATCCAAACGGGTCGCGTCTGGACGACACGATTGACGCCGCCAAAGAGGTGGGCATGCGCTTTCATCCCACCCGTGGCGCCATGAGCATCGGCGAAAGCGACGGTGGTCTGCCACCGGATTCGCTGGTCGAAAAAGAAGACGCCATCCTCAAAGACGCCATTCGCCTGATCGACACCCACCACGACGCCCGAGACGGCAGCATGGTACGTGTGGGCGTGGCCCCTTGTTCGCCATTCTCGGTGTCTCGTGAGTTGATGCGCGACGCCGCCATTCTGGCACGGGACAAAGGCGTGATGCTGCACACCCATCTGGCGGAAAACGACGAAGACATTGCTTATTCGCTGGAAAACTTCGGTTGTCGTCCCGGCCAATACGCCGAGGAACTTGGCTGGGTGGGCGAAGACGTCTGGCACGCCCACTGCGTAAAACTCGACGAAAGTGAAATCGCGCTCTTTGCTCGCACCAAAACCGGCGTTGCCCATTGCCCCTGTTCCAATTGCCGGCTCGGCAGCGGCATTGCCCCTGTGCGCGCGATGCGCGACGCCAAAGTGCCTGTGGGCCTTGGCGTGGATGGCTCCGCCTCTAACGACGCAGGCAATCTAGTGGCAGAAGCACGCCAAGCTATGTTGCTGCAACGAGTCGCTTTGGGCGCTGACGCCATGTCCCCACGCGAAGCGCTGGAAATTGCCACGCGGGGCGGGGCTGAGGTGCTGGGGCGGCATGATTGTGGCCAAATCGCCGATGGCAAACGCGCGGATATCGCGATCTGGGATGTCACCGGCGTGCACAGCGCGGGCAGCTGGGATCAGGCGGCGATTCTTCTGGCAGGTCCAACCACCGTGCGTGACCTCTTTGTCGAAGGCCGTCAAATCGTGCGCGACGGCCATATGACCAGCATCAACCTGTCTTCGGTAATTCAGCGGCAAAACGCCTTGGCAACGCGGCTCGCGGAAAGCCTCTAAGGAACGCTCTGGCGGGCGCGTCTCTGCGTCCGTCACACCAAGGTGTTCCAAACATGCGGGAAAAACAAAAGGCGCCGGGGATACCCTGGCGCCTTTTTGCGTTTGATCCAAATGGAGCGGGCGAGGCGATTCGAACGCCCGACCCTAACCTTGGCAAGGTTATGCTCTACCCCTGAGCTACGCCCGCACCGTTTGGATGGCCGTGATTTAGCGATCCCCAAGGGGGACCGCAACCCCCAAATCGAAAGAATTTCCCGCAAACTGCAAAAAGTTTCTAACGCATTGAAAAGAGACCCAGAAACGCGAAAAGGCGCGGATAAATCCGCGCCTTCATCACACTCTCCGCGAGGGAGGTAATGGAGCGGGCGAGGCGATTCGAACGCCCGACCCTAACCTTGGCAAGGTTATGCTCTACCCCTGAGCTACGCCCGCTTCCTTGGGTGAGGCGTGAAATATAAAGAGTCACGGCGGGCTGCAAGCGGAAAATGTCGCCTTGCCGAAAAAAATGTGATTTTTGATTTTTCACCGACGGAACCCATAGCAAGGGGCGTACAACCTCCCATGACAGACATCAAATCGACCTTCACCCGACGCAGTTTTCTGGCCGCTCTTTTGCTGGTCCCAGCCGGGGCCTTGGCCCACGCAGGGCACGGCATAAGCCACCTGACTGTCACGTCGACGGTGTTGCGGCGCAAAAAGCGCCGCCTGGATCTGGTTCTGACATTTTATAATGCTGGGACGGAGGCCATGACGCTCGAAGGCATCTCGGTCGATGTTGCCAAACTGTCGGGACAAAAGCTGCCCTTTATCGTGCCCGCGGGCGGGCTTGAGGAGCAAAAGCTGACCCTGCGCTTTGACGGCACGGTGCCTGGCATTTTCACCATGCTGTTGGATTTTGGCGCGGACGGGCAGGGGCCTGTCACAGTCATGCCGTAAGGGTTTTCTGGAGGTAACTGCATGACTTTGTTAGATAATGTGAAGCTCGGCGTCTTGGCCGTGGCCATCGTTGTGGGCGCTGCTGCAAGTTCTGACGCACAGGGCCGCCCTCCAATGCGCCAACACACGGCCACCGAATCTGAGCCGCTGCGTCTGGTTAAGGCCAACAAAAACGCAGGCCGCAGCAAAGTCAGCATCTCAAAGAAAGGCACCAAACGGGTGATCACCGCCAATGGCATCCCCGCCCATAAGGTTGGCCGCTTCCCCAACAGCGGCAATCCCAATCGGATCAAGGCGCAAAGCTATACCTTCACGATGCCGCTCACTCCGCAGAAAACCGCGCGCAGCACGCAAAGCCGCATGGGTATCTTTGGCGTTGGCGTCAACGGTGTGCCGTTTGATCCCGGCGCGGCAGAGTTCTGGCGCGGCAATCAACGCTCTGGCTGGCAGTATGAAGCGCTCGGTGGCGCGGTGCCTCTGGGATTGGATGCCAACTACGCCCATGTGCAACCGACCGGGGCTTATCACTACCACGGCCTGCCGGTGGGACTGATGCAGCAACTCGGTTGGTCGCGCCAAACGGAATCGCCGCTGATCGGTTATGCGGCGGACGGTTTCCCGATCTACGCCATCACCGCCACAGTGAATGGCCGCGTCACGCAAATGACCAGCTCCTATCGTCTCAAATCAGGCACCCGCTCCGGCAACGGACCTAGCGGTCGCCACGACGGCACCTTTGTTCAAGACTATTTCTATGTCGCCGGGGCAGGGAGTTTGGATGAATGCAACGGCGCCTTTGTGAAAACCGCTGATTACCCCCAAGGCACCTACGCCTATTTCCTTACCGACAGCTTCCCGGTGATCCCGCGCTGTCACAAGGGCACCCCAGACAGCAGCTTCCAGAAGCGCCGCCCGCGGTAAGCTCCTCGACATCCCAAAACCATAGGGTGACTACCCGGCGCATATGTCCCTGCGCTGCACCCTGTGGCTCCCTGAAACGCCCGCCCCCCCAATGCGGGCGTTTCTTTTAAACGCGCGGTGTTGGCTGCGCCCGCATCAACCCCATGAGCTCTGCCCCTGGCATCGCCTCATCGGCATAGGCAAAGGCTCCGTCCTGAAGCACCGCGCGCATCGCCTGCTGCACCGCACCATAGGCCAGCCGCGCCAGAGAGCCGCCCACACTGATCCGCGCCACACCCGCCTCTGACAACTCTTGCACTGTATAAAACGGTGGCCGCAGCCCCATCACCACATTCACCGGCTTGCTCACTTCCGAACACACAGTCCGGATCGCGTCCAAATCCGGCAGGCCGGGTGCGTAAAGCACATCGGCCCCCGCCGCCTCAAACGCCTGAAGCCGCGCAATCGTGTCCTTCAGGTCTGGCTGTCCGTGCAAATAGTTCTCCGCCCGCGCGGTCAACACAACTTGATGCGCCTTCGCGGCCTCCGCAGCGGCGGCAATGCGCTCCACCGCTAGCCCCATATCCATCACGCCCGCGTCCTCGCCGCCGATGGCATCTTCAATCGAGCCGCCGACCAGACCAACCTCTGCCGCCATGGCAATGGTCTTGGCGCAGGTTTCCGGTGCGAGGCCAAAACCGTCTTCCAGATCAGCCGACACTGGCAGCTCCGTGGCCGCCACAATTTCGGCCGCGTTGGAGAGAATCGCGGCGCGCGTCATGCTCGCTGCCCCGTCGCGCAAGCCTTGCGTCACTGCCGCCCCGGCGCTGGTGGTCGCCAACGCGGCGAATCCCTCCGCCGCCAGCACCCGCGCACTGCCTGCATCCCAGGGATTTGGCATCACAAAAGCGGTCTCGCTTTGGTGCATGTCCAAAAAAGCGGTGTATTTCTGATCTCTACGCATGTTCCGATTCCCATGTGTCCACCACCACCCTAGCGCGAAAGTGGAACAAAGTTGGAACAAATTCCCGCGGGAAAGGCCTTTTTCCCGCCCCCCTGCGACAATTTTTTTTGATCTAGGTCAATTACGGAGATTGCGACCGCGCGCGCAGCACCCTAAAACGACCGAGAACCAGGCGTAAGCGGGATTCCGCGCGCCCAGATACAAATCAACAGGAGGCAACGCATGGCAGACGCAGCCATTCAAGGCCACGACCATCATGACGAGCGCGGCTTTTTCACCCGCTGGTTCATGTCGACCAACCACAAGGATATTGGCATCCTTTATCTGATCGTATCGGCACTGGCCGGTCTGATCTCCGTATTCTTCACCGTGCTGATGCGCATGGAGCTGATGGATCCGGGTGTGCAATACATGTGTCTGGAAGGCGCACGCTTCTTCGGTGGCGGCGACGGCCCCTGTACGCCAAACGGCCACCTGTGGAACGTTCTGATCACCTACCACGGCGTCCTGATGATGTTCTTCGTGGTGATCCCTGCGCTGTTCGGCGGCTTCGGCAACTACTTCATGCCGCTGCAGATCGGTGCGCCGGACATGGCGTTCCCACGTATGAACAACCTGTCCTTCTGGCTCTACGTGGCTGGTACCCTGCTGGGTGTCGCGTCCATGTTCTCGCCAGGCGGTAATGACCAGCTTGGCTCTGGTGTGGGCTGGGTGCTTTATCCGCCGCTCTCCACCGGTGAAGGCGGCATGTCGATGGACCTCGCGATCTTTGCGGTGCACGTCTCCGGTGCCTCCTCGATTCTGGGTGCGATCAACATCATCACCACCTTCCTGAACATGCGTGCCCCTGGCATGACCCTGTTCAAAGTGCCTCTGTTTGCATGGTCCATCTTTGTGACCGCGTGGCTGATCCTTCTGGCTCTGCCAGTTCTGGCCGGCGCCATCACCATGCTGCTGACCGACCGTAACTTCGGCACCACCTTCTTTGATCCTGCTGGCGGCGGCGACCCGATCCTGTATCAGCACATCCTGTGGTTCTTCGGCCACCCGGAAGTGTACATCGTGATCCTGCCAGGCTTCGGCATCATCTCTCACGTGATTGCGACCTTCGCGCGTAAACCGGTCTTTGGCTACCTGCCAATGGTCTGGGCGATCATCGCGATTGGTGCTCTGGGCTTCGTTGTATGGGCGCACCACATGTATACGGTGGGCATGTCGCTGACACAGCAGTCCTACTTCATGCTGGCCACCATGGTCATCGCGGTGCCAACCGGGGTTAAGATCTTCTCCTGGATCGCCACCATGTGGGGCGGCTCCATCGAGTTCAAAACCCCGATGCTCTGGGCCTTCGGCTTCCTCTTCCTCTTCACCATGGGCGGCGTGACCGGCATCGTTCTGTCGCAAGCCTCTGTGGACCGCTACTACCACGACACCTACTACGTGGTTGCGCACTTCCACTACGTGATGTCTCTGGGTGCGGTATTCGCCATCTTCGCCGGTATCTACTTCTACTTCGGCAAGATGACCGGTCGTCACTACCCTGAGTGGGCGGGCAAGCTGCACTTCTGGCTGTTCTTCATCGGCGCCAACCTGACCTTCTTCCCACAGCACTTCTTGGGTCGTCAGGGCATGCCACGCCGTTACATCGACTATCCGGAAGCCTTTGCATATTGGAACAAGATCAGCTCCTACGGCGCGTTCATTTCCTTCGCATCCTTCCTGTTCTTCTTCGGTGTGATCATCTACTCGCTGTTCCGCGGCGCGAAAGTGACCGAGAACAACTACTGGAACGAGTACGCAGACACTCTGGAATGGACCCTGCCAAGCCCACCCCCAGAGCACACCTTCGAAATCCTGCCAAAGCAGGAAGACTGGGACAAAGGCCACTCTCACTAAGGTGAGGCCTCTCAGGTACCAGATCAAAGAGGCCCCGGCGCAGCGATGCTCCGGGGCCTTTTCTTTTGAGGTGAGAGAACGAGCGGATGTCAGACTCGGATTTGGAAACGATCAAGGCTGGCATGGCCGGTGTTTACGAGCGCAACGCTGCAGCTTGGGACGAAGGCCGTGATACGTCTCTGCGCGAAAAAGACTGGCTCACCCGCTGGCTTGATGGCCTGCCAGTCCCCTCCAAAATCCTTGACCTCGGCTGCGGCGCTGGTCGGCCGCTGAGCGGCTATCTGGTCGAGCTTGGGCATGAGGTCGTCGGCGTGGACGCCGGCGCGGCCATGATTGCCCGCGCACAGGCCAATGTCCCCGCCGCCACATTCCAAATCGCAGACATGCGCACGCTTGATCTGGGCGAAAGCTTTGACGCCATTCTGAGCTGGGACGCCTTCTTCCACCTCAGCCCCGAGGAACAGCGCGCGGCTTTGCCAATGATCCTGAAACACCTCAAACCCGGCGGGCACCTTCTGATGACCGTAGGCGATGATGAAGGTGAAGTTACCGGCACTGTCGCGGGAGAGCCTGTCTCCCGCGGAATACCTGGACACGCTTCAATCCACCGGCTTTGCCGAGATCACCTACACCCCCAACGATCCCACTGTACTGGGCCGCTACGTTCTTTTGGCCCGCGGCAAAGGCACAACATGATCCAGACAGACCAATCCCCAGCTTTCTCATTCCCCAAATATCCCGGGGTGAATTGCGCGCTCGTGCGCAAGAGGGGCTGGCCCCTCCCTGACGCGAGGCTTTCCTGATGCCCCACCGCTGGACGACCCAAACCACCCCGGATCAGCCCGTCCTGACCCTCTGGCCGCACCGCTCCCTGCCGCGTCGAGGATTTGCGGCGATGATTCTCTTTGCCTTCACCATGGGCACCATCCCGCTCTACGGCCTCCTAGGGTCCGTGGCGCTCTGGGGGATCCTGCCGTTTATCTTGCTCATGGTGGCCGGTCTCTGGTGGGGGCTGGAGCGCTCTTACAAGGACGGCGAGATTCTCGAAGAGCTCACCCTTGTCGATGACATCCTGCATCTGCGCCACATACCGGCGCGCGGCCCAGTCCAAGAGTGGGACTGCAACATCTATTGGACCCGCGCCGAACTTCATGCCCACGGCGGCCCTGTGCTCAACTACGTGACCCTCACCGGCAATGGCCGCACCGTGGAGATCGGCAGCTTCCTAAGCGAAGACGAACGCAAACAGCTCTACGTCGAACTGGATGACTTCCTGCGGGCCAACGCCAAGCCGCCAAACTGAGCGTGTTGCGAGGACGCGCCGTTGCGCGGGCTCTGCCTTCATTTTTGGGACGAATCGTCGGGTGACGTGAACGTCAAAATACGCACCGGTGGGAAACAGTCGCGATACCGACGTTATACCGACGTGATTTTTGGGCCGCTTTCGCCGCACCGCAGCAGGTTAATCACCCCGTTTTGCGCCCGGTTTTTTGTCTGTTAGGCTGCTCCCCATAACGCCAGAGTTGGGGAGGACACCATGGCTGTAAGCTTACAAGTGTTGTATCCGGTGGGCGACGGCACCACTTTTGACCACGCCTATTGCGCCACCACCCACATGGGGTTGGTCGGCGAACATATGGGGGCGCATATCACCAGCGCGCAGGCTTCCAAAGGGCTGGCAGGCGGCCCGGACACCCCGGCGCCCTTCCATGCGATTGCGACAATTACCTTTGCAGATCAAGAGGCTATGGGCGCCGCCATGAAAGCCGCAGGGCCTGTGATGGCCGACATTTCCAACTTCACCAACGTGCAGCCGCAAATCCTGATTGGCGAGATCTACGGCTGAGACACGGTGTCCCTTAGGGGCGATAGCCTGCAGGTAGACACTGTTCCCAAACGTTGACCGGCGCTGCAAACTCAGTGCGAAACTGCGCCGGTCGCCGTTTGAAGCGCTTGCGTATTGCATTCACTTCGTCGCCAATCTCAAACCATTCAATCCAGCGCCGCACATGTCCCACCTGCAGCCCAAGCGTTTGGGCTGTTGGTTTGCCTATGGAGCCTTTGTTTCTTTCGATGGAGCGCAATAGAGAGGCAGGATCTAAAGCGTTTACATCGTTGGAAAAATTCCCAATCCAGCTCTGATTTTCATAGGGTGCCAAAACCGTCTCCATGGACAGTACGATTTGTGCCAAGCCATAGGGACATCCGGTGTCCGTGTCTGCCACTACCGACACCGTTGGCGCCAAATCTTCGTAGACATACAGCCGGTAGCCACGCTCTTGATAAGGCTGGAAACCCGTCAAACGCCTGCGCCACACGGCGAGAATCGCCTCCACAAAGGCGACGCGATAGGCGGTGGTGATCCACTTGTGATGATCCGCCCAGTACTCCAACGCCCAAAGGTGAATGTGATTGTCTGCGGAATGCATGATCGGGACATCCCCTACAAAGCGCAGATCTGTCTCTTGGCACTCCCTCAAGAAGTTCGCCAGTTCAGGGCAGCGATTACGTGTGAATTCAACTATCTCCATGAAAATCCGTTAAAAAAGGGCTCCGCCAATGGCGAAACCCTATAGCAAAACCGCATTTGGGCAAAGCTCACGCCATCCCGCCCCGCACCAGACCGCTGGCGATCTGCGCATAGGCCTGCGCCATATCGCTGTCACCGGCCGCAATTGGCGTGCCACCGTCGCCTGCCAGCCGCGTGTCCAGATCAATTGGCAGCGCGCCAAGCAGCGGCACGCCCAGCTTCTCGGCTTCCGCCGCCACCCCGCCATGACCAAAGATATGCGCCTCATGACCACACTTCGGACAATGGAAAAGGCTCATGTTTTCAATGAGGCCCAACACTGGCGTCTTCAGCTGATCAAACATACCAAGCGCTTTACGCGCATCGAGCAACGCCACATCCTGAGGCGTGCTCACTACAATTGCCCCGGTCAGCTCGGTTTTTTGGCACAGCGTCAGTTGCACATCGCCTGTGCCTGGCGGTAGATCCACGATCAAGACGTCGAGATCGCCCCATTGCACCTGTGTCAGCATCTGCTGCAACGCGCCCATCAACATCGGCCCACGCCAGACCACCGGTTTGTCTTCCTCCAGCATGAAACCCAGCGACATAATGGTCACCCCATGGGCTTGCAGTGGAATAATCGTTTTGCCATCGGGGCTCGCCGGGCGTTTGTTGACCCCCATCATGCGCGGCTGGCTGGGGCCATAGATGTCGGCGTCCAGCAACCCCACTTTGCGTCCCTGTTTTGCAAGGGCCACGGCCAGGTTGGAGGACACGGTGGATTTCCCCACACCGCCCTTGCCGGAGCCAACGGCGAGAATGCGATCTACACCCGCCACTTTCATCGGGCCGGCCTGTGGTTTGGTGTGGCCGCCAATCTTCAGGCTGGGTGGAGCGGATTTGGGGGCAGGGGCGTTGTCATGCGCGGTTAGTGCGACCTGTACGGAATCAACGCCCGCCATCTGCGCAACGGCCGCTTCTGCCATTTTACGCAACGGCTCCATCAGTCGTGCTATATCAGGGCTTGGCGCTTCGATCACAAACTGCACGTTTTTTTCGCGAATGCTCAAAGCGCGCACAAAATCGCGAGAGATCAAATCGCCGCCGTCTGGAGGGGAAATTTTTTGCAAAACTGCTTGCACATCTTCTTTGCTGACGGACATGCGTGACTCCTATGCTGCAGGTGCACAATAAAGGCACTTTTGGAATGTAGATTTATGAATTAGTTTACATTTCTTCAACCAATTCCGCACCTTGATTAATTTTTCTACAGTTTACCTTGACGTAACGTATGGTATTCGCTGGGCGCATAACTGCTTTGTCGAGGCAGCTATTGTGCAGATGCAGCATTCGCCTATATCACCATCACAACAGCGAACAGACACTCTAGCAAACTGAGAGAAACGACAATGGCATATGTAGCAAGCACACCATCTGTGTCCGCACCTAAAGCCTCCGGCCTTTCGGTTGTTTTCGCAAAGGCAGCAGAACGCTTCCGTCAGTACCGCGTGATGCGCGCGACGTACAACGAGCTGAACCAGCTCTCTGACCGCGAACTGAACGACCTGGGTCTGAGCCGCTCTATGATCCGCCGCGTGGCGATCGAAGCAAGCCGCGAGGCATAAAAATTCGGAAAGCCGCTCCTCCCTCAGGCCTTCCAACTACTGCGACGATACCTCTCCTCCTCCCTGGTGTCGTCGCACCTAATTCGGGCCCAAAGGCCCAACGGTATCAAGAGCCCTCTCTCCTCCTCCCTGAGGGCGCTTGTAACTAGAGCGACGGTGCCTCTCCTCCTCCCTGGCACCGTCGCACTCGAAATTCGATCCCGTCGCGGGGTCACCGGTATCAAGGCGCTCTCTCCTCCTCCCTGAGCGTTTTGTGTGAAGCGCGGCGACATCTCTCCTCCTCCCTGATGTCGCCGCCGCATTCTTTTTTTAAGGCACTGATGCACAAAAAAAGACGCTCCGAAGAGCGCCTTTTCTCGCGTTTGTTTTGTCTTACGCTTGCGCGCTGGGACGGGCCGAGATTTTGGCAAGCCACGCCTGCGTTGCAGCGTTGTCCTCAGGCGGGGTCATCTTCACGATCCGTGCAAAGTCACAGAAAACGTAGCCGGTAATGTCTGCCATCGTGAACCCGTCGCCAGCCAGCCATGGGCTGTCCTGAAGGCGTTGTTCCAATGTGGTGTAAAACAATTGCAGGCGCTTTGCGCCTCGTTCGGCCAGTTCAGGGATTTGGTCATAGTTGACCGCGCCCGGTAGTGCGCGACCCTTGAGGGCAGGGGAAGCATTGCGGAGTGTTTCGGCAATCGACATCCCGCCATGAAACTCACAGATCGCATTCCACATCAGCACCGCGCCCTTTTCATCCGGCGTTGTGCCCATCAAAGGTGGCTCGGGATGCAGCGCCTCAAGGTAACCCGCAATTGCGATGTTCTCGGTCAGGTTTACCCCTTCGTCAGTTGTCAGAACAGGCACCGTACCGTGTTGATTCAGAGCAAGAAATTCCGGCGCGCGGTGGCCGTCATTGCGCAGGTCCACTTGCCGCGTTTCGATCTCCAACCCTTTTTCGGCAATAAACATCCGTGCCCGCCGCGGGCTGGGTGCTGTGGCGCAATCGTAGAAAATCATGAGGTCCTCCTGTCAGGGCCTCACCTCACCGCAGGGCAGTATTGGCTGTCAACTGCGCGGCGGATCACATACGTGAGGTCAAAACGGAATATCGTCCGGCGCACTCAGAAAACGGGCGACAACTTTCTTCTCACCGGCCTTTTCAAAATCCACCGTCAGCTTGTCGCCTTCGATGTCCGTCACCGCGCCATAGCCAAACTTCTGATGGAACACACGATCGCCCACCATGAAGCTGCTGACTGCCGACAGGTCAATGGCTGCCGCCTTGCTCTCTTTGGGTTGGCTGGTGCCGTATTGACCTGCGCGTGATTGTAGCCGCTTCCAGCCGGGCGAGTTGTAACCATCTGCCTTCATGGCAGATTTTTCCAATCCGGATTGGCCGAAGCTGCCCCCAAAGTCACGCGACCCACCGCCATGTCCGTAAAGGCCGGGCGGGGTCAGAACCTCGACGTTTTCCTCAGAGAGCTCATCAATAAACCGACTCGGCATCTGACTTTGCCACTGCCCGAACACGCGACGATTGCCGGCAAAAGAAATGGTGCAGATCTCCTCGGCCCGGGTGATTCCCACGTAGGCCAAACGCCGCTCTTCTTCGAGACCTTTCACGCCGCTTTCATCCATGGAGCGTTGCGAGGGGAAGAGCCCGTCTTCCCACCCTGGCAGAAAGACAGCCGGAAACTCCAGGCCCTTGGCGGCGTGCAGTGTCATGATCGAAATCTTCTGCTCCGCGTCCTCGCGTTCGTTGTCCATAATGAGGCTGACGTGCTCCAGGAAACCCTGAAGATTGTCGAACCCTTCCAAAGCTTTGACCAGTTCTTTGAGGTTTTCCAACCGGCCAGGCGCTTCCGGAGTCTTGTCGTTTTGCCACATGGCCGTGTAACCGGCCTCGTCCAGAATCACCTGCGCCAGTTCCACATGGTTCAGTTCGGCATGGCCTTCTTGAAACCGCATGGCAGTCTGCGTGGTCCCATCGTCGATAACGTCGTTGTCATCCAGCGGAACCTCTACGACAGGCGCGGTGCCTTGCTTGCGCCAGCGGTCCAAGCCGTCCAGCAGAACACCAAGCTCTTTGGCGCCCTTGCCGCCGATACCTTTTCCTTCCAGCAGGATACGCGCGCCTTCCACAAGGCTCACCCCATTGGCCCGCGCACAGGTTTGAATCTTCTGCTGCGCAACATTGCCCAACCCGCGTTTCGGTGTGTTCACAATGCGCTCAAACGCCAGATCATCCTCAGGGCTCACCACAAGCCGGAAGTAGGCCATAGCGTCTCGGATTTCCAAACGCTCATAGAATCGCGGCCCACCAATGACTCGATAGGGCAGGCCGATGGTCAGGAAACGATCCTCAAACGCGCGCATCTGATGAGAGGCACGTACGAGAATGGCCATGTCCTCCAGGGACTTGGGATCACTGCCACGCGTGCCGCGCTGCATCGCTTCCACTTCTTCACCCACCCAACGGGCTTCTTCATCCCCGTCCCAATGACCAATCAGGCGTACCTTCTCGCCCATGTCGGCGTCGGTCCAAAGCTCTTTGCCAAGCCGGTTTTCATTACCGCGAATGACATTAGAGGCCGCGGCGAGGATGTTGCCGGTGGAACGATAGTTTTGCTCCAGCCGCACCACATGTGCGCCGGGAAAATCCTTTTCAAACCGCAGAATATTGCCGACTTCTGCACCGCGCCAGCCGTAGATCGACTGGTCGTCGTCGCCCACACAACAGATGTTCTTATGAGACGATGCTAACAGGCGCAGCCACAAATACTGCGCCACGTTGGTATCCTGATATTCGTCGACAAGGATGTAGCGGAACCAGCGCTGGTAGTTGGACAGGATATCCGGGTGGTCCTGGAAGATCGTGACCATATGCAAAAGCAGGTCCCCAAAATCCACCGCATTCAGTTCTTTCAGGCGGGTTTGATACTGCGCATAAAGCTGTCCACCCATGTGGTTGTAGGCACCAGCGTCGGCAGAAGGCAGTTTTTCGGGTGTCAACGCGCGGTTTTTCCAGCCGTCGATCAAAGATGCTAGCTGCCGCGCGGGCCAGCGTTTGTCGTCGATATTTGCCGCCGCCACCAACTGCTTGAGCAGGCGTAGTTGATCATCTGTGTCGAGAATCGTGAAGTTGGATTTGAGCCCAACCAGCTCCGCATGGCGGCGAAGCAGTTTCACACAGATCGCGTGAAAGGTTCCCAGCCAGGGCATGCCTTCAATCTGATGCCCCAGCATATGGCCGACGCGGTTCTTCATTTCCTTGGCGGCTTTATTGGTGAAGGTCACCGCCAGAATCTCGTTTGGCCGGGCGCGATTGGTATTGAGCAAATGCACAATCCGCGCCGTCAAAGCTTTGGTTTTGCCGGTGCCTGCACCCGCCAGCATCAAAACCGGGCCATCCAGTGTTTCGACCGCCTCGCGCTGTGCGGGGTTGAGTTCGTCTAGATACGGCATCGGACGCGGTGCCATCATAGCCCGCGCCGACAGGGAGGCGCCTTCGAAGGCGTCAAATTCGTCAAAACTGCTCATGGACGTCACCCTATCGCAAACCTCAGACAGGCAAAAGCCTGTTCTTCTTATGTTCCATTGAGGGTTGAGCGTCTAAAATGCAAGTCGCGCTGGACTTTTTTTGTGTGACATAAGACGGTCGGAAAATGGATCTGCACGCTCAATACCCCGCTTCAAGTGACCTGCGCCGCCGCGCTCAAAAGCGCATTCCCAAATTTGTTTGGGAGTATTTGGACAGCGCTACAGGGGAAGAACGTACCAAAGCGCGCAACCGGCAGAAACTGGATGAGATTTTGTTTGAACCGTCCATTTTGCACGGAGATCTCGCGGCGGATGTCTCGACATCTTTCTTAGGACAAGCCTATGATCTGCCAGTGGGAATTGCGCCGGTTGGCATGTCGGGGCTGATTTGGCCGGACGCAGAGAAAACATTGGCCCGGGCGGCGGTGGCTGCCAATATGCCTTACACCCTCAGCACGGTCGCCACGCAAACACCGGAAGACCTATCGCCTCATATTGGTCAAAACGGCTGGTTCCAGCTATATCCGCCGCGCGATGAGGGTATACGCAAGGACCTTCTGGGCCGTGTTAAAGCCGCAGGTTTCACCACTCTGGTTCTGACTGTCGATGTTCCAACGGCCAGTCGCAGAGAAAGACAAGTGCGGTCAGGCCTGACAACCCCGCCAAAACTCACGCCACGTCTATTGGCGCAGGTGGCCATACGACCAGCCTGGGCCTTGGCGACGGCGCGGTCGGGTATGCCGCGCATGAAGCTGATCGACGACTACGCAGGGCAGGTCTCCGGATTAAGTTCCACTGCCCACGCGGGCTACCTGCTGCGCACCTCGCCGGATTGGGACTACGTGCAATGGCTGCGGGACAATTGGGAGGGCGCTTTTGTTGTCAAAGGCGTTTTACGTCACGAGGACTGCGCGAGGCTTGAAGCCATGGGCGTGGATGCGCATTGGCTCTCCAATCATGCTGGTCGACAGTTTGATGCGGCGCCAGCGCCCATTGAAGTGCTGCCCAAAATCCGCGCGGTCACTGCGCTGCCGTTGATCGTTGATAGCGGTTTTGAAACCGGCCTTGATATCCTGCGCGCGCTCGCTTTGGGCGCCAGTTTTGTGATGATGGGGCGGCCGTTTCATTATGCGCTTGCCGCGTTGGGCAGCGAAGGCCCCGCGCATCTTGTGGACATTCTTAAGCAGGACCTGAAAGCTAATATGGGCCAGCTTGGCTTGGAGAACCTGACAGAAGTGCCAAACAAGCTGCACCCTTTCTGACGCGTTATTTGGCAGTCAGGTCTTTTGGCATGGCCTCAAACGCCGTTTGAGCGCTCACCGTTGGCAGGCCGGACGGGATCCATCCCTTGCCGCGCGGGCCGCCCAACATGCCTTCGGTCACGTCCAGCGTTCCCTTAATGCCGTTTTGCGTAAACAGGCCCATCAACCGGCCGCTGCGATTGCCGCTTCGACAAATCACCGCGACCTGATGGTTGGGGTTGCGCTCCAACACCGCCATGATCCAGCGGCCAAAATCCGGCTCGCGCATGTCTAACAGCCAAGCGCCTTCCGCGACGCCTGTCTCCTGCCACTCTGCGGGGGTGCGTATATCAATCAGGATCAACTCGCCAGATTGCAAACGGCTGAAAGCCTCCTCCGCTGTGAGCGTGTCGGAGTTCGCGAGCACCTCAACAGGGATCAAAGAGAGAACGCCAAGGGCAGAAAGGAAACGACGACGGGTCAGCATTTATATACATTCCATGTTTTGATTGTTACGCAAATGGCGTGTGACTTTGCGCAATGCAACTGCGCAAAACCGCTGATCACGGTAGTTTTATTCCGTTCGGAAACAACTCGAGTACAAAATGTAACGGAAATATTTCAGAATCAGGGTCAGTGGGTATTGCGCTGCGGTGCGGCATGCTTGTAGCAATTCGTCCAAACACCGACAGTGCCATAGAGGGGACGCCTGCCGATGCCTGAATTTTCCAAAATCCTAGTAGCCAACCGTGGCGAGATTGCGATCCGCGTTATGCGGGCAGCAAACGAGATGGGTAAAAAGACCGTGGCGGTCTTTGCAGAGGAAGACAAACTTGGTCTTCATCGCTTTAAAGCGGACGAAGCTTACCGGATTGGCGAAGGAATGGGCCCGGTTGCTGCCTATCTGAGCATTGATGAAATCATTCGCGTGGCCAAAGAGTGTGGCGCAGATGCGATCCACCCGGGGTATGGTCTACTGTCTGAGAATCCGGATTTTGTAGACGCCTGTGAGGCAAACGGCATCACCTTTATCGGCCCCAAAGCGGCAACCATGCGCGCGCTGGGCGACAAAGCCTCCGCTCGAAAAGTTGCCATCGAAGCTGGCGTGCCGGTTATTCCGGCTACTGAGGTTCTTGGTGATGACATGGAATCCATCAAGAAAGAGGCCGCCGAGATTGGCTATCCTCTGATGCTGAAAGCCTCGTGGGGTGGTGGCGGTCGTGGCATGCGGCCGATCTTTGGCGAAGATGAACTCGAGGAGAAAGTTCTAGAGGGGCGCCGTGAGGCCGAAGCCGCTTTTGGCAATGGTGAAGGCTATCTTGAGAAGATGATCACCCGCGCGCGTCACGTTGAGGTGCAAATCCTTGGGGACACCAAGGGCAACATCTACCACCTCTATGAGCGCGATTGTTCGGTTCAGCGCCGTAACCAGAAAGTGGTGGAGCGTGCGCCTGCGCCCTATCTGTCTGAAGCGCAGCGCGAAGAGCTCTGTGAGCTTGGGCGAAAAATCTGTGCTCATGTGAATTATGAATGTGCGGGCACCGTTGAGTTCCTGATGGATATGGAAAGCGGTAAGTTCTACTTCATTGAAGTGAACCCGCGCGTCCAAGTGGAGCACACTGTGACCGAAGAGGTTACAGGTATCGACATTGTTCAGGCGCAAATCCTGATCGCTGAAGGCAAATCTTTGGCCGAGGCCACTGGTAAATCAAGCCAGTATGATATCCGTCTGAATGGTCATGCGCTGCAAACCCGTGTGACCACGGAAGACCCGCAAAACAACTTCATCCCGGACTATGGCCGCATTACCGCGTATCGCTCCGCGACCGGCATGGGCATCCGTCTGGACGGCGGCACGGCTTACGCTGGTGGGGTCATCACGCGCTACTACGACTCGCTGCTGACCAAAGTGACGGCATGGGCGCCAACCCCGGAAAAGGCGATTGCCCGCATGGACCGCGCTCTGCGTGAATTCCGTGTGCGCGGTGTGTCCACCAACATTGCGTTTGTGGAAAACCTGCTCAAACACCCAACGTTCCTCAACAATCAATACACCACCAAATTTATTGATGAGACTGAGGAACTGTTTAACTTCGAGAAGCGTCGCGATCGGGGCACCAAGGTGCTGACCTACATCGCGGACATCTCCGTGAACGGTCACCCTGAAACCACTGACCGGCCAGCCCCGGCCGCCGATCTAAAAGCTCCGGTACCACCTGCCAAGCATGGCGAAATCAAGCCCGGTACCCGCAATTTGTTGGAAGAGCAGGGCGCGCAGGCTGTGGCCGATTGGATGAAGGCCCAGAAGAAACTGCTTCTGACCGACACGACCATGCGCGACGGGCACCAGTCACTGTTGGCGACCCGTATGCGGTCCATCGACATGATCAAAGTGGCACCGTCGTATGCGGCCAACCTGTCTGATCTGTTCTCTGTGGAATGCTGGGGCGGCGCGACCTTTGACGTGGCCTACCGCTTCTTGCAGGAATGCCCATGGCAGCGCCTGCGCGACCTGCGCGCTGCGATGCCAAACATCATGACCCAAATGCTGCTGCGCGCCTCCAACGGTGTAGGGTACACGAATTATCCGGACAACGTGGTTCAGGCCTTTGTGAAACAGGCTGCCGAAACCGGTGTGGATGTGTTCCGCGTGTTTGACAGTCTGAACTGGGTCGAGAACATGCGTGTCGCGATGGATGCGGTTGTTGAGACCGGCAAGGTCTGTGAGGGCACTATCTGCTACACCGGCGATATTCTTGATCCAAATCGCGCCAAGTATGACGTGAACTACTATGTCTCCATGGCCAAGGAACTTGAGGCCGCCGGTGCACACGTACTGGGCCTTAAGGACATGGCCGGCCTGTTGAAGCCAGCGTCTGCCCGTGTGCTGGTCAAGGCGCTGAAGGAAGAGGTTGGTCTGCCAATCCATTTCCACACGCATGACACCTCCGGCATTGCTGGTGCAACCATTCTGGCTGCAGCGGATGCGGGCGTGGATGCCGTGGACGCAGCCATGGACGCCTTCTCCGGCGGGACGTCGCAGCCGTGCCTGGGCTCTATTGTTGAGGCCACACGCAATACCGACCGTGACACAGGTCTGGACATTAAATCTGTGCGTGAAGTGAGCGACTATTGGGAAGGTGTGCGGGCGCAATACACCGCTTTTGAAAGCGGTCTCGCGGCTCCTGCATCCGAAGTCTACCTGCATGAAATGCCCGGTGGTCAGTTCACCAACTTGAAAGCGCAAGCGCGTAGCCTTGGTCTGGAAGAGCGCTGGCATGAAGTGGCGCAGACTTACGCAGATGTGAACCAGATGTTTGGCGACATCGTGAAAGTGACGCCGTCGTCGAAAGTTGTGGGCGACATGGCGTTGATGATGGTGTCTCAAGGGTTGAGCCGCGAAGAGGTTGAGGATCCAAATACTGATCTGGCCTTCCCAGACTCTGTGGTCGACATGATGCGGGGCAATTTGGGACAGCCCCACGGTGGCTTCCCGTCCGCAATCATCGACAAGGTACTCAAAGGCGAGAAGCCAAATCTGGAACGCCCGGGCAAACACCTCAAGCCCATTGATTTGGAGGAAACCCGCGCCGAAGTCTCTGCCCAACTCGAAGGCTTTGAAATCGATGACGAGGATCTGAACGGCTATCTGATGTACCCGAAGGTGTTCCTCGATTATATGGGACGCCACCGCCAATACGGTCCGGTCCGTGCACTGCCGACCAAGACCTTCTTCTACGGCATGGAGCCAGGCGAAGAGATCACTGCAGAGATCGACCCGGGTAAAACGCTCGAAATTCGTCTGCAAGCGATTGGCGAAACCGACGAGAATGGCGAAGTCAAAGTCTTCTTTGAACTCAATGGTCAGCCCCGTGTGATCCGTGTACCAAATCGGTTGGTGAAGTCCGCAACAGCCGCGCGTCCAAAGGCCGAGGTTGGCAATCCTAACCACATTGGTGCGCCGATGCCGGGCGTGGTCGCTTCTGTAGCGGTTGCCGCGGGCTCCGAGGTTAAGGAAGGCGATCTGCTTCTGACCATCGAAGCCATGAAAATGGAAACCGGTATTCATGCCGAGCGTGATGCAGTTGTGAAAGCTGTCCACACAACACCGGGCGGCCAGATCGACGCCAAAGATCTGTTGATCGAGCTAGAATAACGCGGTTGCGCCCTGCTTAGGGCGCCGCGCTTGCCAAAAGAAAAGCCCCATGCAGTATGCGCTGCATGGGGCTCTACTTTTTGAAGAAGAACGGTCTTATTCGGAATTTTCTTCTGCTTCCGCTTCTACAGCTGGAGCGAGTGAGGCCAAATAGGCGACGACGTCTTCGCCGCCCTTTTTCAGTTTGAAGGACATTTTGGATTTGGTGGCATAACCGTTGTCACCCAGCCACGCTTTTGGGTCCACAACGTAAGCCGCCAGAGCTTCTTCGGTCCAAACCGCGCCAGCTTCATTGGCTTCCAATAGGCCAGCGCCGTATTTGAATTCTTCGGACCCGATGACGCGACCAACAACGCCATAGAGGTTCGGACCGGTCTTGCCACCTTTGTACAGAACGTCACCGTCCGGGTTCACGATGGTGTGGCATGCCTTGCATTTTTTGAAGCCTTTTTCACCGGCCTCGATGTCGCCTTCTGCAGTGGCGGGCGAGGCGACCAATAGGGCCGCTGTAGCTGCTGCAACAACAAACTTCATAAGAGATTCCTCGTTAGGTGTTAAAAGAGTAACGCGTATTTCCTCAGGCAAAGTTTCAGCCAAAGGAGTGCGATGTGCAAATCAAATTACGCAAATAAATGGGCTTTGGATGGCCCCGCGACGATCGGGCGCGCCTTAGGCCGACGGGGTTTTAAAACCGGAACAGTAGCTTCAGGGCCGCTTTGGTCCTGTCTCCGGCACTGCTAGAGCGGTTTGCCCCGTTGGTTGGCTGCAAAAGTTCCAAATTGAGTGCCAGTCCGCGATCAATTGGGCGCTCCAAGCCAAGGCCAACAACACCATTTGTAGCACCAGCTTGACCTGAGCCAGTCAAGACACCGTAAATCGCAGTTTCATCAATTTGAATGCGAATAAGGTTTCTAAGAGAGCGTGGAGAATTCTTCTGCTTCGACCGATTTGCGGCGGCAAAATCTCTCAAATCCAGTTCTTGAGCGCCGGCGCGAGGTGCTGCGCGCTTAAAGTTGGCTTGATGTGTGGGGTTTGTAAGTCCATTATCCAAACTCCCAAGGCCTTGAAGGAGCGATGTATCCATTTTCGCAACCGGCTCATCAGCGAGAGCGATGCTTGCGAGAGGTGCTGTGGAAATTATGACGGAAGTAAAAATAGCGCGCAGCAGCATAAGGCCTTCTACCTTTTTGTTCCCAAGAACACGCTGCGTGGCGTGAGGTTCACGCAGATTAGGCAGCTTCACAGACGTGTTTTACACGGCAACGTTAGCGGTAAGATGGTTAATATTCCGTTTTTTGGAGCATGCCTCAGGGGGCGCTGGCAGGTGGTAGCACTCTTAGTCGCCGAAAGTATCTTCGAAGTGTTTTTTTAATGCGACGTCGACGTCGTCCATTGTGACTGGTAGGCCGAGATCGACCAAGGATGTCACGCCATGTTCCGTGATCCCGCAGGGCACAATACCTTCGAAGTGGCTCAGATCAGGCTCTACGTTGATCGAAATACCGTGAAAACTAACCCATTTTTTGAGCCGTATTCCAATCGCTGCGATCTTGTCTTCGGCCTTTTCGCCATTGATTTGCAAGGGCTTGTCATCTCGTGCGATCCACACACCTACGCGCCCTTCACGAATCTCGCCTGTGAGGCTGAACTCCGCCAAGGTTGCGATAACCCAGGCCTCCAGATTTTTGACAAACGCCCGAATGTCTTTGCCGTGCTTGTTGAGGTCCAGCATGACATAGACAACACGTTGACCAGGACCATGATAGGTATACTGTCCGCCGCGCTTCGCCTCAAAGACAGGGAACCTATCCGGGTCAGTCAGGTCTTCCAGTTTGGCTGAGGTGCCAGCGGTATATAGGGGAGGGTGCTCCAACAGCCAAATGCACTCTTCGGCCTCTCCCTTGGCAATGGCTTCTGCGCGCGCTTCCATAAACGAGAGGGCGTCGTCATAATTGATCAGCTTGTCGGATTGAATCCATTCCACCATTTTGAGCCTCGTCTCGCTTTTAGGTCTTTCGTGACCTAAGCGCCTCTCGCCGTGGGTGCAATCTTTCTACTGCGGTTTGCTCGGTTTTGGCCGCATTTTGTCGCTGACAGAGCGTTGATGAAAAAATCTCCACAACCGTCACTTTTCGCTTCACATCCCCAAGCAGCGGCGGTATTAGCCCCACACCCACCAGGGCAAGTGCGGTCGTGGCGGAATTGGTAGACGCGCAGCGTTGAGGTCGCTGTTCCTTAACCGGAGTGGAAGTTCGAGTCTTCTCGACCGCACCATTGTCAAGCTGAAAGAGCAAGTTTTGTTGGGTTTCCGCAACTTGCTCTTTTCTTGGCCCCTCTTTCAGCCCCTACTTTGTTTTTTGGTCGTTGTGTCGACTTTCGATCCAGTTTTGGATTTCGGATATCTTTACGACGGACCTTCCTGACCCACGATGTATTTTGACTTCACCGAGTTTCTCAGCTCGATAAATTGTGTCTCGAGAAATTGAGAACCAGTTTTTTACATCGCTCAAAGGGACGTAAATGGGATGGGCTGGCTTTTGATCCGGCGGGAGCCAGTGCGTTGCTGCAACTTGTTTGGGATCAATCGGGGTGCTTGTGTGTGACATACTCATGCCTGTGGTTTGTTTGGTTTGTTTGGGAGCGACGTTTCCTTTTTTGTACGACATTGCGCCGGCGTCTGCCTCTTGCATAAAGCTGTTGCAAGGTTGGTCAAGAAGTATTCGCAGGAAAATGTGATTTTAAAATCATAGGTTTAGTTGGTCTGTCCTTGTGTAAATCTATGCGATTTCAGATGATTTTTCGATGATGGTTATTCTCCCTGGCGTGATTTATCGGCAAGTTGCGTTTGGAGGTGCTTCAGCAGGCGTACGGCGGTGTAGGTGGATTAGGCGCTGGGCCAGGGACGTGACATGCGAGGCGCTCGCGCTCGATGCGCTGGCGCACCTCGACCATAAGGAATTTGGTTCCGGTGGCCGGTGTCAACAAATCGTCAAGCGTGTTGATACCAATGAATGGGCTGCACCCATCGGTCCGCTTCACGTCTTGGTTGGTCATGCCAGCAAGGCGACTGCCTTCCCTTGATGTGAGGTCTGCTGTAACGCCATAGCGCTTTTCCATTAGCTTGGCCGCCAAGTGCAGCTCTGTTGGTGTAACAGGCTCGTTGCCGATCCTCACCCAGCCAGACAACTTGTCATCGGTTTCCCGAATAGTAATTGCCAGAGACACGCCTGCGTCGCGCAGCTTCGCAAGCTCGACGGAGGTCAGATCGTTCATGAACACCAGCGGTTCATACCGCGTGTTGCCGTCGGCCATTTCCCTGGCGGCGGGGCGGATATGGATGTTGGCGCCGCGGGCGTTGTGCATTGCGAGCTTGTTTTGCTCGTTCAGGATCTGTTGCCGGCTCATCGCCGCTGTGTAGCTCTGGCCGTCCTTTGCGATGGTCACGTTGTAGCGGTGGCAATTCATAGCATCGAGCTGCTTCGTGATCTGCTTTTCGCGAACTGCGTGCCGGCCTGTGCCGTATTGCGCAGTGATACGCTCATATGTGCGGCCGTAGTTGTACTGTGGCCTGTAGCGCTGCTGCTGAGACTTAGCCGGCACGTATGCGCTGTCAGCTGTGTTTGCTTTCAGTGCTGCTGCGTTGATGCGCGCCATCTGTGCAGACCATCGTCGCAGGAATTTGCCGGCGGCGTCTGGATCGTTCTCCCAGTCGATTACGATTGTGTCGAGAACGAGTGAAGCAGCTGCCGCGGCAGATGAGCTGCTTAAAGAGCGCCCACTGCTTTTGCGAACAACAGGACCGTCAGTGTTGGCGCTGCTCCGGCCGCGATTATCAGGCAGCTGAGTATCAGAAGGGGTGGCTTCGGAGGCTTTGTTGTCAACAAGATCTCCGTCAGCTCGGCTTTCACTTGCTGGATCTCCCGTTTCAGGTTGTCCGCCGCCATCTCTGATCGGTTCGCTGATCTGGTCGACTTTTCTAGCTGGGCTGTCGTCTGCTCGGTCAATCGCGTCAAAGTCTTCGATGAAATCGAAGTCGTCGCCTTGATCTGATTGATCGCGGCCTTCACTTCTGCGCTCTGCTTTTGCTGAGCTTCCAGAAGTGGCAGGAATGCCAAAGCCAACTGCTCTGGGATCTCGCTCATGTCCGAAGCGAGCTTCTTCTGCGTTTCGATCAGCTTGTCGCTGTCGGCTGCGTTCGGCTGCTTGCTCAAGCGCTTGGCGGTCGCGGCTCGGCTCATAGTCTAGTCCTCGCTGTAAGAGATTTCGGTATGCATATGATCGGCCGAGTGTCTCGGACGTGAAGATGGCGCCGTCATCTGCGACGACGTATGAAAAGCCTGTGAGTTTGCCGTCGCCGTCAAAGGCAGGGCGCACGTCGATGCCTTCGGCTTCGAGCAGCTCGACAAATTTGCTGGCTGTCGTGGCTTCTTCGAAGGCTTGGTCGAGCAGGTTTGTCAGCTGGAAGCGGTCAACTTGTTGTCCGTCTTCGATCATGCCGATTTCCTGGAGCGTGATCGCGCGCTTATGTGTCAGCGCGTTTTCAGGTTCGAGCAGATGAGAGGCTTCGACTCTGACAAGATCGAACTTGTCTTCGATCTCGCGTATCAGCTTCTCGGATCGCTTGAAGTCGTTGCTGTCTGAGACAACGCCGCCATCAAGCTTCACTCGTGAGCAGGCCAGGTGAATATGGTCGCCGTGACTGACGATGGCGTAAGTTTCAAAGCCCATGCCCTTGGCCCAGTGATCTCCGATCTGGGTCAGATCGGCGTCGGTCAGCTCGCGCTCGCTGTCGGGAAAGTTGATGCTCTGGTGCACAACGTTCTTTTTCAAGCGTGGGCGCAGGTCGGTGATCGCTTTGAATTCGTCGGTCAGTTGATCCTTGGATCGGCTGCTCATCGTGCCGCCGATTACCTGGGCGCGTTCGCGTTCCCGGCCGGACTGGTCATGACTGCCAAGCAGGTATCCAACCAGGCCGCCCATGTTGCCGCCTTTGATGATATTACCCACGGCCATTTCATCACTCGCCGGTCAGCAAACCAAGGCGAACTTCGATTAGGGCTTCGCGGGTTTGCTCGATGAGATCTTGCAGATGATCGGGCGCGACAGATTTGCCGGCGTTCAGATGGTGCGCAATCTGATTCAGGTTCGCAGCCAGGGGAGCAAGCGCGATCCATGCTTCGCGATTGATCGCGGGAACCATTTCGGGATTGCGGACTTTGCGGCCAAACAGTTGTGCTCGGATGAAATCGCCAATGTTGCCCGCGCCGGCGCGACGTTCGAGATCTGATTTTTCAGAGATAGTCAGTCGAACGCCCACATTCTGAGATCTCGGATCTTCAGATTTAGGGCGTCCACCTCGGCGCCGGCTGGTCGATTTCGTGATCGTCATCAGTTGTATTCCGCCCGTCAGGGCAAGCGTTTTTGTGGAACGAAAACATGGCTTGCTCAAAAAAATCTCGTGTTCCCAGCTCTGTAAGTGTCAGTGAGACCGAAAATTGCAAATTTTTAGCTGGATTTAACCTTGACAGCATGCCTGCGCGCACTTTCTGAAGGCCACAAAGCAAAGGAGATGGCAGAATGAAGGACGAGCAAATTGTAGCTCAGATGCGAGTTTATTTCGAAGACCAGGCTAAGATTCAGAAGCTTATTTTGAAGCACCTGCTTGCTGTCCAGGCGCAGCAGGGTGCGATTTTGAAGGTGATGACCGAGGCCGCCGAAGAGTTGGGGGCCAGGTAATGCTGAGGCTTTTTATTGCTGCGGCCGGCGTCAACCGGCTGATTAAGCAAACACTTGAAAATGCACTTAGGATGCAAAACCAGCGTCGGCGACCCAGGCTCTCACCTGGTGCAATGCGGGGGCTGATTCTTGCGTATGCGATGCGCCAGAGAGCCAACCGGGCGATTTCTTTTTACAGCGGCATGTGATCGTCAAAGTCGATTGCGGGGATCTCGATCCCGTTTTCGGCAAGCATTTTGTCAACATTGAGTGGGGGCGCTTCTGGCGCCCTTTCTTCGTTGGTGTCCTGGGCGGCGGCGATGTGTTGGCGGACCACGTTCGGTGAACACTTCATCAGGCGGCTAAGCGCTTCAGCCCAGCTCAGGCGTGTAACCCACGCGCATGGCTGTGATGACTGCCTGATCATAGGACGCGGGATACTGGCCGGAGCGATAGAGCGCGCTTCGGGCTTTCATCAGCTCGCGGCGGCGTTGGGTACCAGCTCTGAGGACTTCGTTAAAAGCTACACGCCAGATGATTCTGTCAATGTCTGTCTGCGTGAATTTTCTCATTCCAGATACTTGGATTCGGGAGGTATTGCCTGGGTTAATGGACCTGCCCAACCGTTTTTCATGGACGCATGGGGCGCGGAGCTACACGCAATAAAATTTCGCGAATTTTTTTTTATTCTTTTTCTTAGGTTGTTCTTGTCGGCCTGGAAGTAGGCTTCTCTGGTCGAACTAGCCTAACTTTCCGATCTATCCTTCTGTTGGAAGAATAGCTTCAAAAAAGTTGATTTGGGGTCGCTAAGTAACTTAATTTCTTAAGTTTTTATAGGCTCTTCCAAGCAATGCGGAAGGCTTGAATTCGCTTGAAATCACTTAAATGAAGCTAGCTAGGAGCCGGGTGTTCCGGCGACATTTCAAGGTTTGAAAGAAGGAAGGATTCAAGATGGCCAAAAAGTTCGTAGTCACCAGCGCGAGATTTTTTAGGAAAATTCGGGAGATTGAGGAGAAAGAAGCTGCGCTGGAAGAAGGGCTATTGGAAATTCAGAATTCCCAGCGGGTTGAAATCAAGATCAATGACGAAAAAACTTGCGATGAGAATAGTCGGCAAGAAGCGCTGGAGGGCGAGAAAGTCGCAATAAAGGTTCGGAAAGAGGAGATTGAGCAGGCATTTTTAGATCCACTTCGGGCACATTTGTCGAAGGTAAATGGCAAAGCAAATGCGCACGTACTTAGAGCAAATGACATCGTGGAAGTTGCGGAGCAAGCCGAGCGGACCCTTGAAGATAGGGGAGTGTCTAAGAAAAACAGGGTCGGGACAGTAATTGAGTTTCGCCGAGCTGGGAAGAAAGCAAGCGCGACGCTCGCTCGAAAAGCTGGTCCACAAAATACAACGTTTATTCGACTGGTTCGGGTTGCCGACGGTTGGCGGCTTGTCGAAGCCGTCCGCCAGATTGTGTGGTGCAATCAGAAGGAACACAGAGAATTTTTTGTCTCTACAGCTGCCAAAGATGACATTGTACGGAAGGCACTGGACGCATTTTCGCTCCATCGAAGCGTCTGATGTTGTCGTTCTGGGGGGCAGGTCACCTGTCTGAAGGCTGATTTTTGGCCCACAGGGTGGATCGTCATTTAGCCTTGTAGAGCTGCCATTACAACTTGAGATCAGGTCACTTTCGCTTTCGAGTGACAGCGGACGTGACCGGCCTGCAAGGGCGGAGAACCGCTTTTCTCTGCGGTTGCGAAGCCAGAACTTCGATCTGGCTAAAGCGACCAGTCAGGCCCTGCCAGAGTGGAATCCAAATCCTGCGCTAGGCACTAAGGTCGGCAATGTGCAGGAGTGACCTTTGCAAACTCTACAATTTGGCGCAGCCAGCACAGATCTGGTGCGGCGGTGCGGCCCACCATTCCAGCCGTTCGCTGCAATTGCGAGGATTGGAACCCGGCGAACTCACACAATGCGCAACAAGCTGCCGCTGTGCCTTTACCGTACAATGTCCGGTCTCAGCCCGAAGCGGACGTGGCGTTTCGACACTTCGGGCGGGAAGCCGACTTTCGCTGCGCTGCCTATCTACGTCCTATTTGCGGGACAAATCGGCATTTCGCTGCGGCTGCTCAAATGTCTGCTTTCTGTTGCCTATCAAAAAAAGTGCTCGTTTCTGACGTCTAAGGAAGCGTAATAGTTTTAACCAATACGCCCGACGGAAGAAGCCCAATCGGGCATGCCTGTATGCGATGCCACGCGGTAAAACATGGCATCGGCATCTTTGAGGAACCCTCCACTTATTGCTAGGGGTTCCCGTAACCGCCGCCACCGGGCGTTTTCATGATGAAGGTATCTCCTTTGGCCAATTCGGCTTGGTCATTGCCATATAAGAGTTCGATTTCACCGTTTACTCGCTGCACCGAGTTTTCACCTGTCGCGCCAGACGCACCCTCGCGCGCGCCCTGCGGTGGAACGATCCGGTGAGAGCTTAGGGTGGTGACGGTCATTGCCTCGTTGAAGGTCAGTCGACGTATTATACCGTTGCCTCCGACGAATTTTCCGAGCCCGCCGGAGCCTTGACGTATAGAGAATTCGTCAACGCGAACGGGGAACCGGGTTTCAAGAACTTCCGGGTCCGTCATGCGCGTGTTTGTCATGTGGCTGTGTACCGCGCTCGCACCGTGGAAACTGTCTCCGGCACCAGTGCCGCCGCAGATTGTTTCATAGTTTTGATAGACATCGTTTCCGTAAACAAAGTTGTTCATGGTTCCCTGACTGCCTGCGATGACGCCAAGTGCGCCATAGAGCGTATCAGCAATGGATTGGCTCACTTCGGTGTTTCCGGAGATTACAGCCGCTGGGGCCTTGGGGTTGATCATCGAGCCTTCAGGAACGATCAGCGTCAGCGGTTTGAGACACCCTTCGTTCATCGGGATGTCGCGGCCCACAAGCGTCCTAAAGACGTAGAGAACAACCGCCCGGCAGATCGCCATTGGCGCATTGTAATTCAGAGGACTCTGGGGAGACGTTCCAGTGAAATCAATCGTTGCAGACCGGCCCGCCCGATCAAAGCGAATCTCAACCTCGATCTTTGCGCCGCTGTCCATCGGATAGCTAAATTTGCCGTCCTTCAGAACATCTAGAACACGCCGCACGCTTTCTTCAGCATTGTCTTGAACATGGCCCATATAGGCATGAACCGCGTTGATCCCGAACTGTCTTGTGATCTTTTGTAACTCGGCAACACCGGTCGCGTTCGCTGCAATCTGCGCTGCGAGATCGGCCATGTTCTGATCAACGTTCCGGCACGGATAAGTGCCAGAAGCCAAGAGCTCGCGTGTCGCACGATCCCGCAGTTGCCCTTGTTCAACGAGAAGGAAGTTGTCTATCACGACGCCTTCTTCTTCGATTGTGCGGCTGTCGGGTGGAGCCGACCCTGGCGTCTTTCCACCGATGTCAGCATGGTGCCCACGCGACGCGACAGTATATAGAATGCTCTCGCCGTCTTCATCAAAAACGGGCGTGATCACTGTCACGTCGGGCAGATGAGTGCCGCCATTATAGGGGTTGTTCATCATAAGCACGTCGCCGGGTCGGATTTTTCCCTCGTTCTCGCGCAATACGGTTCGCACGCTTTCCGACATGGACCCAAGATGCACAGGCACATGCGGTGCGTTAGCAACCAGATCACCATTCTGGTCGAAAATGGCACAGGAGAAATCCAAGCGCTCTTTGATGTTCACCGAGTAAGCCGTATTGGCCAACGTTGCGCCCATTTGCTCAGCAATTGACATGAAAAGGTTGTTGAACACTTCGAGCATTACAGGATCAACTGAGGTTCCTATCGCCTCGGCCCGTTTAATCGGCACAGCCCGTTCCAAGATCAGGTTGCCGCCCTTGGCACAGGTGGCGCGCCAGCCTGGTTCAACAACGTTGGTGCCGGTCGGCTCGGTCAGAATGACCGGCCCTTCGAGGGATTCACCCAATGCTAGGCTCGCGCGGTTCACCAAGGGAACGTCCTGCCACCTGCCCTCAAAGCAGACGGAGACTGTCGTCTTTTCCAGCTTGGTGTCTTGCGGATCAGGCAGGCTCACCTGTTCACCAGTTTGACCGATGGCTTCGACGATCAGCACATCAATGATCAGATCGCAGCTATCTGGTGCAAATCCAAACCGTTGCTGATGCGCTGCAACGAAATCCGCTTCCATGTCAGAAGGTGCGCCAAAGGCCACTTCCAGGCTTTGCTGTGCATCGCGAGGCCGGATCTGCGCCCGCTTAGAGATAGCAATGTCGGTGGGGTCGATGCCCTGACCTTTCACCTCATCCCCTGCCACCTGAGCCATGGCATCCAGTGCCGCACTCGCGCCGGTATCAGTAAGAGGTCGCTCAAACTGCTGTTCGCGCATCGCCCGCACATCCGCCAGCCCCATGCCAAAGGCAGACAAAACGCCTGCAAACGGATGGATAAAGATGCTCTCCATACCCAAAGCATCGGCCACAAGACAGGCGTGCTGACCGCCAGCGCCGCCAAAGCAGTTCATTGTGTATTGCGTCACGTCATAGCCACGCTGAACGCTGATTTGCTTGATCGCATTGGCCATGTTTTCAACTGCGATTCGCAGGAAGCCTTCGGCAAGCTCTTCTGGCGACTTTCCATCACCGATCTCTGCCGCCAGCTCTTCAAACTTTTGGCATACTGTATCTTTGTCGAGTGGCTGGTCAGCATCTGGCCCAAAAACATGCGGGAAGTGATCTGGATTCAATTTACCCAAGAGCACGTTACAATCCGTAACAGTCAGCGGACCACCGCGGCGGTAGGCGGCTGGGCCAGGATTTGCGCCTGCGCTTTCCGGGCCAACCTGCATCCTGCCGTCTCTGTACGAGAGGATCGAGCCGCCACCTGCCGCGACAGTATGAATGGACATCATGGGTGCCCGCATTCGCACGCCTGCGACCTCGGTCTCAAACGAACGTTCGAATTCTCCGGCATAGTGGCACACGTCTGTAGAGGTGCCGCCCATATCGAAGCCAATCAGCTTTTCAAAGCCCAGCTCAGCTGCAGATCGAACCATGCCGACCACCCCGCCAGCGGGTCCAGACAGGATGGCATCGCGACCATGGAATAGCCGAGCATCGGTCAAGCCACCATTTGATTGCATGAACATCAATCGCTCACATCCGCCGGAATGTGCGCCAAGCGCTTCGGCAACCTGATCGACATAGCGGCGCAAAATCGGGGACAGATAGGCATCAACAACGGCTGTGTCGCCACGGCCCACGAGTTTAATCAGTGGGCTGACCTCGTGACTGAGAGAAATCTGATCAAAGCCAGACTGTCTTGCCATCTCGCCAAGGCGTTTTTCATGATCTGGGAAGCGGTAACTGTGCATTAGCGCAATGGCTACGGACCGATACCCTTTGCCATAGGCCCGTGACAGAGCCTCGCATGCGGCAGTGCAATTGAGCGGGGAAAGGATATTGCCATCCGCGTCCAGCCGTTCTTCAACCTCGACAACATCCTCATACAGCAGCTCGGGTAATTGGATATTCAGATCAAAGAGCTTGGGACGGTTTTGATACCCGATCCGCAAAAGGTCCTTCATGCCTTTGGTGATGAACAGAACCGTCCGCTCACCCTTTCGCTCTAGCAGAGCGTTGGTCGCAACGGTCGTGCCCATTTTGACGGCCTCGATCAATCCGCTCGGCACGGGCGTATCGGCTTTGAGATCGAGCAACTCACGGATGCCATGTACGGCCGCGTCCTTGTAGACTTCCGGGTTCTCCGACAGAAGTTTATGTGTTTTTAAGTCGCCTGTTGGGGACTTCGCTACGATGTCGGTGAACGTGCCACCACGGTCTACCCAAAATTGCCACATCGGACAGTTCTCCTTCGTTTGCAGCCGTTTGGCCGCAGCATTCAGATTAATTCAGTCTGGTTAGGTCGCTATTCTAGGATGGCTGGCAGCCAGAGAGCGATTTCCGGGAACGCGATCAAGGCGAAGGCCATCGCGAGCATAGTCAAGCAGTAGGGCAACGCCCCAAGCATCACTTCGTTTAAATTCCCCGACTTCCGTGCGCCCTGGACCACATACAGGTTCAATCCAACAGGCGGAGTGATCAGCGCCATTTCAATTAAGACGATCATTAGAATGCCGAACCAAATCACATCATAACCTTGCGCCAGAACCATCGGGACGATGATTGGGATTGTTACGACCATCAACGACAGGGTCTCGATAAAGAAGCCCAAGACGATATAGATCAACACTACCACCATGATGAAACCGAGAGGCGAGAGGCCCAAACCTTCGAGGAAAGTTGTCAACTCGCGACCGAGTCCAGCAGAGGAAAGTGTGAAATTCAAAAACGAGGCACCGATGATGATCAGCATGATCATTGACGTGACCTTGATCGTACCGAGTAGGCTTTCGCGCATCATTGTCCAGTTTACCCCGCCAAAAGCCAGCGCGATAAGCAACGCACCTACAACACCGACGGCTGCGGCCTCAGTTGGGGTAGCCCATCCGCGATAGATCGACCCCACAATGAGTGCGAATAGGACGAGGATTGGCACTAGGTCAAGGAGCGCCCTCGCCATTTGCAGGAATGGGAACACCCGGCGGTTGCCGCCCAGTTCAGGGCGGATCGTACAAAGGATGGCCGTAATCATCAGAAAGGCCAGCGCAAGTCCCAGCCCCGGCAAAAGACCGGCCAGGAACAGTTGCGGGATCGAGGATTGTGTCAGAAAACCGTAGACGATCAGATTGATCGACGGCGGGATCATTATCCCAAGCGTTCCGCCAGCAGCGATAGCACCAGAAAAGAGCTTCGGGTCATATCCCAGCTTTTCCGCCTGTGGCATCGCCACTGTAGCGACAGTTGCTGCGGTCGCAACCGATGAGCCAGAAGTGGCAGAGAACATCGTTGCGGTTGCGACGTTGGCGTGGACCAGACCGCCCGGGAGCCAACTGACCCAGCGATCCAGCGCAGAATAGGTGCGGGTGGCAACGCCAGAACGTACAAGGATTTCACCCAATAGGACAAAGAATGGGATCGCGATCAGCGTTGCTGAACTCGATGACGACCAGACCATATTGCCCAGTGCGCGGCTCAGTGGGAAGTTCGAGAAAAACTGGTCGACACCAAAGCCCAAAAGAAAAAGAACGATGCCGACGGGAATGGAAAGTGCCAGCAGTGCCAGCAACCCGGCTGAAACATAGGTAATCATTTCAAGGTATCCAGTTCTGCAAACGCGCCGATAAAGGTTTCTGTTTCGCTTCCACGCCCACGCACGAACAGACTGATTGCTGCGAGCGTGACAAGGCACGCCATGATAGCAAACCAGACCCAACCCGCGAACCAAGGGACTTGTACCCAAGCTAGTGGAGTTGCAAGGGGCGTGTTTGCTCTGCTGCCATTTTCGACTGCGCGTTCCACGACCGGCCAGCATTTAATGGCAATCGTCACCACAACCCAAGACATGATAGTCATTGAAAACACATCGAAGAGTGCGCGCAATGTACCTTGCATGCGCGATCTCAGAAGGTCGATGCGGATATGGCCAAGCTCCAACAAAGCGAAGGCCATACCCCATGAGCTGACGAGTGCCATCGCATAGCCTGCCAACTCTTCAGATCCGCCAAAGGACGCATGGACCTGGCGAAGTACAATATCTGCGACCACAAAGGCCGCCATTCCCAAAAGGCCAAGGCCAACCACAATCGCGATGGTATGATTGATCTTTCGAAGCCTATTGATCAACGCCAGTTCCATTTTGAACGTCTCCTTGTCAAAAGCGGTTATTACTCGATTGTCACACCGACAACTTGACCAACGGACTCGTTCCAGCGCGTCGCCCAGTCATTACCTGCACGTTCTGCCCAATCAGGAAGGACTTCGCCGATCAGAATACCGCGGGCCGTTTCAAAATCTGCGTCGGAAATCTCGACGAGAGCCATGTCGCGCGCATCACCTGCCGTACAAGCGCCGTTTCCTGTCAGACAGGCGATGTCATTGATCAGAGCATCTTGGGCGCTGGCCCAAGCAGGTTCTTCAAACCCGGCCGAAATCTGTTCGCGGATCAGAGTTTGATCGCTTTCACTCAGGCCATCCCATTTGTCTGCGTTCATGGCGGTTACGACGTGGTCCCAGCCGCCCAAAGGAATTGGCAGAAGGTGGGTCGAGACTTCCCACCAACCCGCAGAATACCCCGAACCGGCACCTGTCACAGCGCAGTCAACAACGCCATTCTGAAGTGCGCCTGGAACTTCTGAGAAGGAGACGTTGACGCCTTCGGCACCAAGAGCTTCGAGGAAAAGAGCGGTCATGCGACCAGACGCACGAACTTTCAAACCTTCCAAATCGGAAAAGCTGCTGATCTCGGCATTGCAGAAAACGACCTGCGGCGGGTACGGCGCGATTGCCAAAACCTCGGCATTGAAACGATCACGATAGATGTAAGACACCATCGGGCGGGCGGCATCGACCATTGCGCGAGCTTCGTCCGCTGTCAGCGCCAGCAAGGGAACATCAAGACCTTCAAGCTCAGGCGCATCGCCAACTGCATAGTCGGCAACCGTCATTGCGACATCGTAAACGCCTTGTCCGAGAAGCGGGTAAATCTCAGACAGCCCAAGACCCATCTGGTTGTGCGTCGTCAGCTCAACGTTGAAGTCGCCGGCTGCGGGTAAGGTCTCGGACCAGAAAGGTGCCTCATACTGTTTGTGCAAAGGCAGGCTCGACCAGCTTCCGACGACAGAAAGATCCTCGGCAATAGCAGGTGCGGCAATGGCTGTGGTCGCGGCAAGCACGCTTAATGTACGTTTCATATTTTCTCTCCTTGTTGGGTTGGTTCTTGATAGATTGTTGTTTCTGCATCCTCGGGCACGTCAGTGATCAGCATGTGTCCAGGCGCATGAGTGATGCAAAGGGGGAGCTTTGCAGCTCTAAGGACGTTTTGCGGAGTTACGCCGCAAGCCCAATAGACCGGCACCTCGCCGGGTTTGACCTCAACCGGATCACCATAATCGGGCTGACTGAGATCGGAGATGCCAATGGATGATGGATCGCCCATGCCAATTGGAGCACCATGCGCTTGTGGGTATTTCGCACTGATGACTTTTGCTTTTTCAATCTGTTCTTCGCGCAAAGGCCGCATTGTGACGACCATATTTCCGAAAAATGGTCCTGCGGATGAAAGCGCGATATTGGTACGAAACATAGGGACGTTCCGGCCCATCTCGATATGGCGGACCGGAATATTTGCACGGATAAGTGCGTTCTCGAACGTAAATGAACACCCCAATGCGATAGTGACCAGCTTGTCGGTCCACAACGATGAGATGTCCGTCACTTCTTCTACGAACCTACCGTTCCGAAAAACCCTGTAGCGTGGCACATCTGTTCGTATATCGATGTCACGACCTAGCGTTGGCAGCATCGGGTTGCCAGTGTCTCCGACGCCAACAACTGGGCAGGGCTTCGGGTTGCGTTGGCAGAACCGTAGAAAGTCCAGTGCGTACTGCTCAGGGAGAATAGCAAGATTGCACTGGAGCTTTCCAGGGGCCAGTCCCGACGTATGTGCGTCATACTGACTTGCTCTTATACGCGTCCTGATCTCTTCGCTCGAAGGGAGTGAAACTTCGATCTCGTTCGACTGGGTATTTGACATTTTGGCCCCTGTGAATTTGTCACCAAACCTTCACACACAGGCACCATTCAATCAAATTATCATTATTTATCCATAACGATAGAATTTTTGAAACTATCTTGGGTGTGCGTTGTGCCACTCAACCGCAACGTCTCGGGCAATTTCCGCACTGTTTTCAGCAAGAAAGCTCCTCGGCTCTGCAAGATACGAGGCCGTAAATTCCAATGCAGGAGGCACAAAGCCCGGATCAAATTCCTCGACTTCGCCAGATTCCAAATAAGGGGCCGCAAGGACACGAGGGTGAGGACCGACGGCGATTCCCGCTGCAATCATCTTAAGGCTCGCCGACAATGAAGCTGATGTGAACACTCGGGATTTGGGGCCGACGAGCCTCGCCAATTCGGATGTCAGCTCGCGATATGGTCGGGTCTGACTAGAGTATGAAATGATCGGGACTTCCGAAAGATCAATCTCACCCAGCTCTCTGGATTTGTACCAATGTAGATCAAATTGCGGCAGAGCTACGTTGTTGACGGAATACTCGGAGACAGGACCCATCAGGAAGGCCAGATCGAGCCTACGCTCCAATAGATATTCGCGGAGATTAATTGAAATATCGACAGTCAGGTCAACATTTATCCTCGGGAACTGAGCGCTGAAGGCCTTGATGAACGATGGTAGCCATGCCTGTGCAATGGTTTCGGAAGCCCCGAGCCGAAACAAGCCTTCTGTCTCGGCTGGGTTAGCAACTCGATTTTTGATTTCCTCCTCAACGAACAACATCTGCTCGGCGTAGCCCAGAAGCTGTTGGCCTTTCTTGGTAAGGATCAATTGGCCTGGACCGCGCTCGAAGAGCTTGGCCTCCAGCTCTTCTTCAAGGTTCGAAATGCGTGTTGATACTGCGGGCTGAGACAGATGCAATCGGTCTGATGCTTTGCGAAAGCCACCAAGGCGTGCAACCCAAAGAAAAGTACGGAGTTGTTCGAAGGTCATGCCCATTCAAAACATTTATCGAGTTACACTTCAATCTATCACTTCTTTACAGATCAGCACGAATTTTCCAACCGGTGCTGCAGAACGTTGAATCCAGAAACACGGCCATTCGTAGTTTGCGCAGCATCGGTCGAAATGGGCTCAAAGCGGACATGCGGCCGCGCGCAGCGTGGTTGCGGCGAAATCACGCTCCAGCTTTGTTGCCAGATGACGGCTGTCAGCCCAAAGCGGAGATAGGCTTTCTGCGAAAAGCGAAACTGGATTACTTCGTAAAGCGAGCGGAAGTGAGACCGTTTGCGACGGCTCATGGTCTAGGCTCACACGAAAATCGGACCGTCGGATATGTCAGATGCTAAGGCGCATTATGAGTAATCGATACCTTTTATCGAAAGGTGCAGTTCTGGATTTTGCGACATCAAATCATCGGCCTGTTTTTGGAGGTGAGCAACAACTTCTTGCAATCCCCACATTTCTCCACCCTCTGGGTTCCGCCACTGCTTCTGAACTCGTTGGCAAATAAGGAGGCATCCAACCTGGCATCTTTCATGCTGCAGGTATTGGTGATCAGCCCCACCCAAGTGGTCCAGTTTGATTGTTAGTGCATGATTGGCCTCTGGTCCATCGGGACGACGGTTTCCGGCGCCGGCGGGCGGTAGCCCAGAGCACTATGCGGTCGTTTGG
>Ga0189289_10077_pt1 | contig 128611 bp, 118 predicted proteins | sample UW106minimetaG_FD_130313 | JGI IMG/M metagenome (GOLD analysis project Ga0189289, IMG submission 130313) | Marine microbial communities from the Costa Rica Dome - UW106 mini metaG | ecosystem: Environmental > Aquatic > Marine > Oceanic > Photic zone | place: Costa Rica: the Eastern Pacific... | reverse complement strand
CGGCCGTCGGTTTGTCGGTTCCAGCTTTCCGTCTCATCTTCACTCCTTGACGGTTCAGATGAGCCAGAAACCTTCCGTTATGCAAATCCCTCAATCAGGCCCACAGGTGCTGATGTCAGACAGGAGTAACTGCTTTATCTGATCACAAGTGTTTTCCCTCAATTGCTAGATGGCTTGTTCACTTTGAGAGGCCACGGGTACTGGAATGATTCCGCCATTTGGTCGATGAAACGTATTGCCTCTACAGCACCTTCTTCCTTGTTGATTTGGCGAGCCAACTCGCTCACGGAAGACATAACTGCGGTATCAGACGTGATATCTTTGATAGCAGCAGCGAGGCTTTCAGCATTTGTCTTCGGAGCGCCAACAAATCCGAGATATTGCCCAACACCATGTCTGCGCACAATCGAACCGTGAAACGGCTGATCTCCTTGCATCGCACAAACGACCGTTGGCCGTCCTGCCCGAAGCCCCGCCGCTAAGGTCCCCGCGCCACCGTGATGGACAACCGCGGAACACTTTGGAAACAGCCATTCGTGCGGGCACGAGGGAACTTCGAATACGTTCTCTTGCGCCCACTCATAAAGGTCCTGGCCTTCTCCTGTTGATCTGTCAAGGCTTTCCATTGTCAGCCCCGCCCAACCACCAAGGAGCAAACCTTTCTTGCCGGACAGCTTTAATCCTTTGATCGCAAAAGTTGATAGTTTCTGACAAAACTCCGGGTTCCCCTTCATACTGCCGAAACCGATGTAAACGGGTTTGTGCTCCAGGAAGTCGAGCAAGCCTTCGGGAGGCCTGTAGCTATTTGAGTCTGGCATGAACAGCCAACCGCTGATGTGTTTCTGTGATGGCCAATCCGAAGGCTCAGGGAACAGACTTGGCGATACAGCACACATTTGGGGCAGGTCATGCGGCCAGATTTTGAACTTCGTACCATTGGAGTAAGTGTCCCGCGGTAGCCCGCAGATGTCTCTCATCATCTCAAACTTTGGCCTTATGCTTCGAGAGTACAGCTTGGATTTGAGCCAATAAAAGCCACGATTAAACGCCTTGGGAAACTTACCAACCTCCATCGTATAAAGCGGATAATCCGAAGTCGGGTGATTGATTTGAAGATCCATTGTCACAACGGGAATTTCTAAAGCTTCCGCAATGCTAACGTAAGGACCGTAGATGAGGTTTGGCGTCACCAGAAGATCAGGATTAAAGGCGCGCGCAGTGGCAAAAGCGACCTCCATGTCCTCTCTTTGAGTCGCGACATAGTCTGGATCATTGAGGTATTCTTTGCCGAATTTGGCCAGCTTCATCAAACCACGAAGAGACCTGTCGGACACATCTACCTGCCCAAACAATTGCTCTATGAAGACCTCTATATTCTCGTTGGCTACGACATGCTCGATCCCGTTTGCTTCAAAAAGGTCCGTGGCAGGGGGTGTCGCGAAGACAATGACGTCCCGTCCAGCATTCTTAAGCGCCAAAGCAAGTGTTGTTATGGGCTGTAGATCGCCGCGGCTTCCCCAGCCCGCGATCATGATCCGTTTCGGTAAACTCATCCCCATGTGCCAGTCCTTTTCGGCTCTTCAATCAGGGATGAAACGGAACCAAAAGTCAAACTGAGTGCCTTCAATCAAGTTGGGTATTCAGCCAATCTGAACGCCGAACAAGTGGTTTATGCGTTTTTAAGCGAGGTCCGATTTGGGCTGCGAACCGACAATTCTAGCCGGACAGGTCTTGTCAGGATTGTCCCGCATTGCCGACTTCCGCCGCATATAGCTCCCGAAGATGTTTTCGGGAGCAGCTGCCCGCCCTCATCCTGAACGCCGCAGCAAGCCCTATCGCAGGGCGCGAGAGCGTCCTCAAGAGCCATCTCAAGGCTTCAGGGGCAGCCCACCCGACACTGCGCGGTAGAAGCGCGCACAGGGCGCATTCTGGGCGGCTACAGCAACTTCCCTAAGGTGGCCCGTCTAGTGCTATAGGCAGGGGGCATGCTCGGGTGATCCATAAGGCGGGCTGCCTTCTCTCGAAGGCCACCACCATGCCGTAAGAAACACGATAACAGCCCCCTAACATGCCCTCAAAAAAACACCACGCTTACAAAGACCTAACATTAACCCGCATCTAAGCCCTAGACGTGTATGTGAACATGTTATGTTAGGGTGTATTGATCGTATGTTTATGTTCAGGATTGGCATCTCAGTGAGCGTGTCCCCTCTAACTGTAGAAACTGATGGTGTTGCAGGGCCGCCCACTAGCCGGGCTTAGACCATAAGGCTTGATGTTCAAGATAAGCATCTCGCCCGCATGCCTCCTTGTCAGCTTTACAAAAGATGCCCAAACCGAAAAACGGATCGAGGAACACACGCTGCCAAGGGGCCAGCAAACCTCCCATGTCGATATCAGGACCACCTCTTTGGTGACTGGCGCGCAGTTGGTTCAAACCGGGCGCTTTGTCATGTCCGCGCCGCTCCAACTGGCATATTTTGACGCCATCCTCGACAAATAGCAGCCGCACTAACACTATGGACAATCCGGCCTGCAACTTCAGCAGCGCCCCCCCGGGGCAGCTACTTTTGCTGCGTTAAAATATACGATTGCCCCCCCTGCATTCCTGCGGCGGGATTCCTAACTTTAGAACACAAACCAACGCGACGAGAGGCACCTTGATGAAACGGCGTTTTCAACTGACGGCCATCTTTGCCCTTGCGTGCGCTTGCACCGCCTTCTCCGTGCAACCCTCTGCCGCGCAAAACCAAGGCACGATGCGGGCCAATGACGTCACTGATTTGCGCGAAGATGGCAGTGGCGCATTTCGAACCCATTGTGTGGAATCTCATATCAGTTTCGATGATCCTCTGGTTTGGCCCGGACAGCCAGGTGCGGCCCATGAGCACGTGTTTTTCGGAAACCCGAACGTGGATGCCAATACGACCATCCCCACGCTTCTCACGGCGGGGCGCACATCCTGTGACGGGGGCACGCTCAACAGGTCGGGCTATTGGGTGCCCGCTTTGTTTGACGCAAATGGTGAGCGCGTTCGGTTTGTAGATCCGCTCTTTTACTACAAAACCGGGTACCACGTACCGGCCAAATCAATTCAGCCGCCCCCCGCCGGGTTGCGCATGATTGCAGGGGACGCAAAGACCAAATCTCTGCAAAGCGCCCGGATCGCGAAATTTCGCTGCAGCAGTTGGCAATCAGACCAAGACTGGTTTGACCCCGGTGACCCGCTGGATCATGTCTCCTACCTGCCAGACTGCCCAGCCGATGATCAGCTAGAGATCCGGATCGTATTTCCCCAGTGTTGGGATGGTCGCAACCTCAGCGCCTCCGACAACAAGTCCCACATGGCTTATCCCTCCGCCGCACGGCCACCGATCACTGGAACAGGGGCCTGCCCTGCTAGCCACCCCATCGCAATCCCGGAAATCTCCTACAATTTTTCAGTCCATGTGGACCCGGATCGAGGCCCCACAAACCAATGGCGGCTCTCCTCAGATATGGGCAGCACGCCCCAACCCGGCGCCAGCTTGCACGCGGATTGGATGAATGGGTGGGACCCAGACATTATGGCGGGGATCGTGCGCGATTGTCTGAACCCGGGCCGGGAATGCGGGGTGGGTTTGCTGGGCAACGGCAAGATGTTGCGACCGGTTCCACTGGATTAACCCGCGCTTTAGTCCCAGCGTGATCGAGCAGCACCCACGGCCTGCGCAGAGCCTTTCGCACCGCAAGCCAGCACCCCGTCACGGCGAAAGCGCACTCGCGCAGGATATGCTCGCAACATGTTTCACCGATTTGGCCGCAATTTACGTGCGGTTAGTTTTGTCCGGGCTTGCTCTGCACATGGGTTTTCGCCTGAATATGCACAAGGGAGGAACGTACCGTGCCATTGCACATTCTGGGACCGATGGTTGTCATCGGCGTTATCGGCGTCGCCATCTTACTGCATCTGATGGGGCTGTCGAAACGCTTGCGCTTTGACGAAAGCACCGCGCGCGCCGCGTGGCTCCGCCATTTCCCGGATGCATCTGTTCGCACGGTCCATGTGGCACCCGATGGTCACGCCGCCCTGATCCACTCGACAGACGGACCGGGCATCGTTTGGGCCATGGGCGCAGACAGCGCCGCGCGCTTCGTGCAGGGCGCACGCCCCGAACAACGCCCAGACCGGCTGGTGCTGCATTTCCGTGACATCGGCACCCCCACAATCCGCCTCGCGGTACCCGCCGCCCTGCAGGACGACTGGCTCAAGGAGATTGGCCCCCTATGACGGACATGATGACCTATCCAGACGTGGTGAACCTCGCCGTCCCCTTTTTCATTGCCGCAATCCTGATCGAGCTAACATGGATTGCCGTCAAAGGCCGCGGCGGCCGCTATGAAACGCGTGACGCGGTCACCTCGCTTGTCATGGGCGCGGGATCAGTCGCCTCCGGTATCCTTCTGGGCTTTATCGCCTGGGGCTTTTTCATGGTTCTATGGCAGATCACACCGCTGGATCTGGGCACGTCCTGGTGGGTGGTGCTGCTGTGCTTTGTGCTGGATGACCTGCGCTATTACTGGGTGCATCGCTTTGGACATCGCATCCGCTGGGTCTGGGCCAGCCATGTGAACCATCATTCCTCGCAGCACTACAATCTGACCACCGCCCTGCGGCAGACATGGTCTGGTACGTTCACCTTCATGATGGTGATGCGGGCGCCGCTCATTTTGCTGGGGTTTCATCCGGCGATGGTTCTGTTTGCCGGTGGTCTGAACCTGATCTACCAGTTCTGGATCCACACCGAAGCGATCGGCAAACTGCCGCGTTGGGTCGAGGCGGTGATGAACACGCCCAGCCACCACCGCGCCCATCACGGCCGCAACCCGCGCTACCTCGATTGCAACTATGCGGGCGTCTTCATCATCTGGGACAGAATGTTTGGCACCTTCGTCCCGGAAATAGAAAGCGATAAGGTCGATTACGGGCTGGTGCACAATCTGGGCACATTCAACCCGCTGCGGGTGGCCTTCCATGAGTGGATCGGCATGTTGCGCGACATGACCCAGCCGGGCCTGACCCTGCGCGAGCGTGTGAAATACGCGGTGCTGCCCCCGGGCTATTCCCATGACGGCTCGCGCCAGACCTCAGACCAGATCAAAGAGGACCACCTGCGCGCAAACCCGAAGGATCGCGGCACTCCCGGCTTTTCCTAGGAATCATGGAGGGCAGAGCCCATTTGCGGGGCGCATCAGCGGCCCGCACATCTGCCCGACGCGCGTCCCTTCGACCGGAGGCCAGCGGCGCGCCTCTTGCCGCAACGTCACTGGTTGAAACCGCTTGCATCGCGCACCCCGCGGATTACGGACGGCGTTAACCATCCGCGCACCCCTTTCCCCCTATTCAAAGCCAAAGCACATGACGATCTCGATCCGCCAGAAACTTTTGACGGGCCACGCCCGCATCCTGCAAAAACCCCTTCTTTCACTGCTCTCGTCTCCGCGCCTGTTGCGTTCAAGCGCCAACCTCAATGCGACCCTGCTCCATGCCAAGGCCCGTTCGGCCCGCTTTGAAGAGGTCTCGAGCGATCCTGCCTTCGTGCGGGTCCGCGCCGGGGACCAGACGGCGCAGGGCGCGATCCTCTATCTGCATGGCGGCGGCTTTGTTCTGGGTGGATTGCGCGGCTATCGGGCCCTGACGGCAACGCTTGCTGCAAAGGCTGGCATGCCTGTTTACTTCCTCGAATATGCCAAAGCGCCAGAGCACCCCTATCCGACGGCGCTCAACCAGGCGGAGGACGCCTTTGCCAGATTGGCAGCCTCCTATGGCGCCGGATCCGTCAGCATCATGGGCGACAGCGCCGGCGGCGGACTGGCCCTTGCGCTGTTGCATCGACTTATTGCAAAGCAGAGCGCCCTGCCCCACGCACTTGCCCTGTTCTCGCCTTTGACAAACCTCGCGGCGGAGCTGCCCTCGTTTCAGAACAACAGGCGCAGTGATGCGCTCTTGTCTCCGGCTTTCGTGCGCCGTGGCAATGCTGCCTACACGGCCGGTTCCGATGCGAAAAACCCTGAAATCTCGCCTCTTTTCGGGCATTTCAAAGGGGCGCCAAGGATCCAGATACAGGCAGATCGCTCAGAGATCCTCTACGATCAAAGCGTGGCGATGACCGCACACCTTAAGGCGCAAGACGTAGCCGTAGAGCTCTGCGAAACGGATGGGTTGTTCCACTGCTATCAAATGTATGCAGGCCGTGCGCCAGAGGCCGATCACGCGCTTGAAAAGGCGGCAACATTTCTGGCGGCGTAGCGCCCCGGCATCGCAGTGACGGCTGCGCCTGCTACCCGCGGGCCCAGCCCCCATTGGCCCGATCACGGCCAGACCCCTATTTTGCCCTTCAGGCTGCCTGCGCCGCGCGCGCAAAACCGCTGCGCCTGCCTACGAAAAATGATTTTTGGCAGGAAATTCCATCACATCCTTACATCTGTAACAAAACTAGTGCATTTATCGTTGTAGACTTCAGGGAGGTGAAACATGAAGAAACTGCTTTTGGCCGCGGCTGCGGCGTCCATATGTGCGGCTCCGGCCGTTGCTGAGGTGAAGGTCGGGATGATTACGACCCTTTCCGGCGGGGGCGCTGGGCTTGGCATCGACGTGCGCGACGGCTTCATGCTGGCCATTGCACAATCGGGCCGCGATGACATCGACGTCGTCATCGAAGACGATCAGCGCAAGCCCGATATCGCGGTGCAACTCTCTGACAAGATGATCCAATCCGAGCGGGTTGATGTCCTGACCGGCATTATCTGGTCCAACCTCGCTATGGCCGTTGTGCCTGCTGCCGTGAACCAGGACGTCTTCTACCTGTCGCCCAACGCAGGCCCCTCACCACTGGCCGGTAAGGGCTGCAATAAGAATTACTTCAACGTGGCTTGGCAGAATGACAATCTGCACGAAGCAGCCGGCGCCTATGCCAACACCGCCGGCTATACCAACAGCTTTATCCTTGCGCCCAACTACCCGGCGGGCACCGACGCGCTGACGGGCTACAAGCGTTTCTTTGAAGGTGATCTCGCGGGTGAAATCTACACCAAACTGGGCCAGACCGATTATGCCGCTGAGATCGCACAGATCCGGGCATCCGGCGCAGACAGCGTGTTCTTCTTCCTGCCCGGCGGCATGGGGATTTCCTTCCTCAAGCAGTACGCTGACAGCGGCATCGACCTGCCGGTCGTCGGCCCAGCCTTCAGCTTTGATCAGGGCATTCTGCAGGCCGTTGGCGGGGCCGCCCTCGGCGTGGTCAACACATCGCAGTGGAACAAGGACATCGACAACCCCACCAATGCGGCCTTCGTTGAAAGCTTTCAGGCTGAGTATGGGCGTCTGCCCAGCCTCTACGCCAGCCAGGGCTTTGACACAGCCAACTTGCTGCTATCGGCTTTGGAAAGCGCCAGCCCATCGGATGCAGATGCATTCCGCGAAGCCCTGCGTGCCGCGGATTTTGACAGCACCCGCGGCGACTTTGCCTTCGGTCCGAACCACCACCCGATCCAGACGATCTATGCCCGCGAAGTGATCCAGGAAGGTGACGTGTTCACCAACAAGATCATCGGCACCGCGCTGGAAAAACACTCCGACGCCTACGCGGCTGACTGCAAAATGTAAGTATCTGAAACGGCGCTCCGGACATGGCTCCGGGGCGCCGTTTCATTCTGGGGCAAGGTCTGGGTCGGGTCCGATCCAGTGGCGTATCTGCGAGCAATGTCTGCAATTCTCATTATCGAGCAGGTCCTCAACGGGCTGCAGTTCGGCGTGATGCTGTTTTTGATGGCCGCCGGTCTGACTCTGATCTTCGGCGTCATGGGGCTGATCAATCTGGCCCATGGATCACTCTACATGGTGGGGGCCTTCGCCGCCGCCGCGGTGGCCGGTGCAACGGGCTCTTTCCTGCTTGGGCTTGTGGCCGCCCTTGCTGCAGCCGCGCTCGCTGGCACTTTGATCGAAGTCGTCGTGATCCGCAGGCTGTATGCCGCCCCTCACTTGGATCAGGTGTTGGCAACATTTGCACTGATCCTGGTGTTTTCCGAAGGCACACGCTGGATCTTTGGATCTTTTCCGCTGTTTCTTGAAATCCCCGACGCCCTGTCTGGCCCGGTCACACTGCCCGGCGGCATCGAATACCCGCTCTATCGATTGACACTGATCGGCATCGGTCTGGTCATTGCCGTTGGCCTTTGGGCCTTGATCGAGCGGACACGGATCGGCATCCAGATCCGGGCCGGTGAAAATGACCGTGAAATGATCGCCGCGCTTGGCGTCGATATCTCTCGTCTCTACACACTGATTTTTGCCCTGGGCGCTGCCCTTGCGGGGCTGGCCGGAGCCTTGGTGGGGGCCATTCAGTCCGTGCAGGTCGGCATGGGAGAGCCCGTTCTGATCCTTGCATTCGTGGTGATCGTCATCGGCGGCATTGGCTCGATCCGCGGCGCCTTTATCGGAGCATTGCTTGTGGGGCTGACCGACACGCTGGGCGGCGTCTTTCTGCCAGAGGTATTCAAGCTGTTCATGGAACCAGGCGCTGCCCAGAAAAGCGGGGCGGCGATTGCCTCAATGGGGATATATGTCCTGATGGGCTGCGTGCTGGTGTGGCGGCCCACGGGGCTGTTTGGAGCGCGCCCATGAGGATCGCGGAGCATTGGGTAAACGGAGCCGTTCTGATCGGCATTGCCGCCCTGCCCCTCTGGGCCCTTCTCATTGATGAGCCCTTCACCATCACGCTTGTCACCCGGGCGGTGATCCTTGCCCTTGCCGCTGTGGGCCTCAACATCGTGCTGGGCTTTGGCGGTTTGGTCAGCTTTGGCCATGCCGTGTTTTTCGGGCTTGGCGGATATGCGATGGGCATTCTGGCCTATCATGCGCAAACCTACACCGTGCTCGATCTGGGTTTCTTCACCACAGAGGGCACCAAATCCATGCCCATCATCTGGTTGGTTGCCATGGGGATCAGTGCCATTGCCGCCTTTTTCATCGGGCTGCTATGTCTGCGCACCAGCGGCGTCTATTTCATCATGATCACGCTCGCCTTTGGGCAGATGTTTTACTATTTCGCGATCTCCTGGGCCCAGTATGGCGGCGAAGACGGGTTGTCGATCTACGTGCGCAATGGGTTTCCCGGCCTGAACACGCTGGTGCCCATCCAGTTCTTCGGGATTTGCTTTGCCCTGCTGTGCCTCGTGCTGATCCTGAAGGCACGCCTGCAGCGTGCGCCTTTCGGGCTGGCGCTGAACGCCTTGCGCCAATCAGAGGCGCGGGTCGCCACGATGGGCCTGAACCCGATGCGCATCAAGCTTTTGGCCTTCGTGCTGTCCGGTGCGATCACGGGCCTTGCCGGGGCGCTTTTCGCGGATCTCAACCGCTTTGTGTCCCCAGCCATGTTCAGTTGGCAGTTCTCGGGTGAACTGATCGTTTTGATCATTATCGGAGGGGTGGGCCGTCTGATGGGGCCCGTCATCGGCGCCTGTGTGTTTGTGGCCCTTGAACATTTTCTCGGGGGGCTCACGGATTTCTGGCACGTCTATCTGGGCCTGATCCTGCTGGGCATCGTTCTGTTCGGACGGGGTGGTCTGCTCGGCCTTCTGACTGGCAAGGAGGGCGCCCATGTCTGACGCGGCCCCGATCCTTGAAACCCGGCACCTGTCCAAAAGCTTTGGCGCGTTGAAGGCCACAGATGATGTGTCCATCACGCTGCAGCCCGGGGAAATCCACGCCATCATCGGCCCCAACGGTGCCGGCAAGTCGACCCTGATCCAACAGATCTGCGGTGCCCTGCGCCCGGATACCGGCAACGTTGTGCTGGATGGGCGCGACATATCAGGGCTCAGCACACAGGCGCGCGCCCGCGCCGGGCTGGGCCGCACGTTCCAAGTATCCCAGCTGTGCATGGAGGACAGCGTGCTGGAGAACGCTCTGCTCGGTGCCGTGGGTGCCCAGGGCGCTGCTTGGCGCTTTTGGCGCAGGGCCCTTGAAACGGCCGAACTGCGCGCAACGGCAGAGGCCGCGCTGGCCCGTGTCGGCCTGAGCGACGAGGCCGCAACGCGCTGCGCCAATCTCAGCCATGGGGCCCGGCGCCAATTGGAAGTTGCCATGGCGCTGACCCTGCGCCCGCGCGCCTTCATCATGGACGAACCCATGGCCGGGATGGGTGCCGCGGGCTCAAAGCGGCTGACCGGCCTGCTCGACGGCCTACGTCAGGAAGCGCCGATCCTGCTTGTTGAGCATGATATGGATGCGGTTTTTGCGCTCGCAGATCGCATCAGCGTGTTGGTCTATGGCAAGATCATCGCCACAGGCTCCGCTCAGGAAATTCGCAGCAGCCGCGCCGTGCGCGAAGCCTATCTGGGGGATGCGGAATGAGCGTTCTGCAGATCGAAGGGCTGACGGCCAGCTACGGGGTCAGCCAGGCGCTGTTCGGGGTTGATCTCTCGATAGATGAGGGCGGTGTCACGGCCCTCATGGGGCGCAATGGCATGGGCAAATCCACCACTGTAAAGGCAATTTGTCGGATGATCAGATCGCAGGGCACGCTGCAGTTCGCCGGCCGCGATCTGCACGCTTTGCCGAGCCACAAGGTGGCCCGGCTTGGCGTTGGGCTTGTGCCAGAGGGGCGGCGCTGTTTTGCCGGGTTAAACGTGCGCGAAAACTTGATCGCCGCCGCCCGCCCCGGGGATTGGAGCTTGCAGCGGGTGACCGAGCTGTTTCCCCGCCTGGGCGAGCGCCAGCAGCAGCGTGCCGCCTCCCTGTCCGGCGGTGAGCAGCAAATGCTGGCTATCGGACGGGCCCTGATGACAAACCCGCGCCTGCTTATTCTCGATGAAGCCACCGAAGGGCTGGCCCCGATCATCCGACAGGAAATCTGGGCCGCGCTCGGGCGTCTGAAATCGGAAACACAGGTGTCCATTCTGGTGATCGACAAATCCCTCAAGGAGCTCGCGCGCATTGCAGACAGCGCAGTCATCCTCGAACGCGGCACCACGGTTTGGTCGGGGCAGATGGATGCCCTGACACCGGATCTTTCTGAGCGGTATATCGGCGTCTAGCCCTGCCCGGGCGGCTTGCGCTGCGCGCGCTTCAGCCCGGGCACCGCATAGGGAACCTGTGCCTTGTAGGCGGCAAAGCGCGCCCCGTACCGGCGCTCAAAACGCCGCTCTTTCAACAGCGGCGCCCCCAGGCAGTAGCCTGTCAGGACACAGGCCAAAAGCAACTGATCCGGTGTCCAGACAGGCACCGTCCACAGGGTGAGTGCGAAGGCCACATAAATGGGCTGCCGGATGATCCGGAACAGACCCGTTTCTGGCATATCGGGAAAGATCGGGCGGATCTTCTGGACCAAAGACATCCAGCCCAAGGCCCCCGACTGCACCTCCGCCCCGGCATCGAAACTGGCCTTCAACAAAAGCGCCCAACTGGCCGCATACAGCCCACAGAGCAGCCAGAACGCCCCGCCCTCTGCCTGCCACCAAACGATGCCGCTGGGTGTCCAGGCAGCGAACAAAAGCAAAAGCTGGAAAGAGGCAATGATGGCGTAAGTGGTGGTGGACAGGGTCCGCCCGTGTGGGCCGGGGGCAAGCCGCGCCAACCAGCGCCCGCCCGCCCCGGTGAGCAGCAGTGAGTGCATCACAGGAAACTGCAGGATCAAGCCAAGGTTCACCAGCCAGTTCCACGGTGCAGGCACCCGCCCGAGACTGTGGCTCATACCGAAGAACATCGCCACCATCATCGCCAGCACCGCCGCTGCAAAAACGGTGTGGCAGACAAGCCCGTAGGCGAGCCCCAGCGCAATACGCCCCCGTCCGGGCGGCGGCCGCAAGGTGCCCAGAGCAAGGGTCACAAGCCGCCGGATGGGGCCCTGAGGGTTGCTCCTGTCGAGGGCTGGGGCGGTGGCGGGGCTGCGCCTTTGGCTTACGCTGCTTTGAGCCATCTCAGCACGCCTCAGACATGCGCATTTTCACCGCGGAGGCTCTCCAGCGTTTGCGCATCTGCGACCACCCGCATGCCCAAGACACCGCTGTCATCCAGAACGGGCGTCTTGCGCAGGGCTATCGTGGCTCCGGTAATCTCCGAATACTGCGCGCAGATCCCAAGGATGCGCGTCATCAGCCGCTCCTGCGTGAGGTACAGGCCATCTCTGGCCACCGCATCGATCCGTGCGATCAGCGGATCATAGTCAAAGACAAGTTCCATTTCATCGCGCGGGATCAGCACCTTGGCAGGATCGATGTCCAATCTGAGGTCTAGAAGATGCGCGCGCGGTACGACATCGCCCGCGCCATAGACGCCGATCGATGTCTCAAGCTTCAGATCTGTGAGTTCGACCGTGGCACTGGCTGTCATATCGCTCTCTCACCTGGGGCCTGCGCCCTGTGCGCTGGCGGCGTCTGAGGCCAGATAGAACGGGATCGCAGGCCAGCAAGCCGGGGCGACGAGATGTCGTGCCGGCGCTCGGCGCGATGACCTGCAGGCTGCACTGTTTGATCGGCCGATACGGGCCGCCTAAACGAAGGGCCGCTTCAGCGCGCCGGGCTGTCCTTAGCAAACAGCTGCGCCGGGTGCAGACCCTGCGTCTCTTGCCCGGCGAGGCGCAGCATATGCCAAGCAAGCACAAGGTTGCTCGACATAACGGGCAGACCAAGCGCCGCCTCCAGTGGGGCGACGATATCCAGCGTTGCAAGGTTGGTGCAGGACAAAAACACACCGTCAACGGGCGCTGATGCGATCGCCATCATCTGCAGCACGCCCGCCTGTGTGGAGGCTTGGGATATGGCCGCGACACGGGCCTCGCTTGGCTCTTCAAAACTGGCAAAAACCGGGGTTTCGATGCCTGCGTCTGAAAGGCAGGTGCGCAACCGCTCCGACACGGGCGCAACATAGGGCGACAAAAGTGCCAACCGGCGCAGGCCCAAATGCTGACACGCGGCGATCAGGGCGGTCAGCGGATCGCTGACCGCGGCGGTCGGGCACCCGGCCCGCACGCGGCGCGCAACACCGGCGGGGCCCAACTGCGCCGCACCGGATGTGCAGCCATAAGCCACCGCGTCATAGCCCGCGCCATGGGGCAATAGGGCGGCGGCGGCTGTCAGGTGGGGGCCTATGGCTTGCAGACTGTCCGAGCTCACCTCAGCGCTTGAAGGCACTCGACTGACCATGCAATTCACCTGTGACGGCAGAAGCGTTCTGAAATCGCGCTCCAGCCGGAGGTCTGCCTGCAAGACAATCAGGCCGATCTGCGGGCTGTTCCGCGTATCCAGCGTGTAAGACAGACGTGTCATGGCCTATCCCTCAAGCACAGGCATGGAGCCCTGAACGCGCGGGCTCAGCCACCGGGCCCCTGCCTCGGTGATTGCAATGTTTTCCTCGTGGACAAGCATCCGCGCCGCGCCCGTTTCAATGGCCGGTTCAAGCGTCAGCACCATTCCCGCCTCAAGCACCGTATCATCATGGGCCAAAAGGGAGGCGCCTTCGGTCAGTTGCAAACCCAGCCCATGCCCCCTGCGCCCCGAGACGGCGGCGTCGCCGAGGGCCGGTGACATGGCAGCCCACAGATCCGCCATCGTGACACCTGGGCGCGCCGCATCGAAAGCCGCCGCGGTGGCCTCTAACAGGCGCGCATGGGCGCTTTCAGCCTTGGCGCTGGCGGGACCCACGGAGAAATTCCGATCAAAGTCGCAGAAATAGCCATTCCGCACGGCGCCCGTATCCAGCATGAGGATATAGCCTGCAGCCAGCGGCACTGCCCGCGCGGGCGAGATCACGTCTCCATAGCCATCCGGCCCCGCGCCGCCCGCCAGATAAGACACCCAATCCGCCCCCTCCTCCAGAAGCAGCGCCTGAAAACTGCGGAAAACCTGATCCACCGGGATACCGGCCCGGGCAACCTCTGGCACCCGCGCAAAAGCACGCCCGGCAATGTCACACACATGGGCGATCGCTGCGATTTCCTCAGCCGTCTTCCGGGCGCGCAACTGCGCCACGAGGCCGCCATCGCCCACAAGGTGCACCGCGCGGGGCAGGCCAGAAAGCCTGCGCTGCAGGTCCGCCAAGGCAGAGAAACCAACCCTCGGCACATCTTCCGGCCCATCGGGCAAAGCAATTGGCCCCTGTCCGGCCACCCCCTCCGCGATGGCCTCCGTCAGCAGTGTCCGGCCCTCGTCGGCGCCATCGGGGGACGGCCATGTGCGGATCTCGTCCACCGCACACTGTGCCATCAGCACGGCGCCAATCGCAGGGATCACGGCGACCACAGGGCCCTCAACGGGCAACAGCAGGTACCAGGGGCGCGACGGGCTTTCCCAAAAGCGTGTCAGATAGCCGGTGAAATAGGCGAACTCGGCCGGGGTGGTCAGCAGCAGCCCCCCGATGCCGGCCGCGGCCATCGCATCCTGCGCGCGGGCTTGTCTTGCCCGACAGGCCGCATTCGAGAGGGGCGCAGCGGGGTGTGTCACTCCGGCCCCTCGCTGAGGATGAGCAGGACACGGGATTCGGCGTCAATCCCCAGCTTGGCGCGCCCATCAGCCCCAAGATGGAGCAGCCCGCTCAGGCCCGCGGCCCCGGATGGCGTAGACGGCATATCCTGCACAGCTGCCCAATCCGCGCCAGCCTGCCCCTCTGCTTCGGTGATCAGAGCAAAGGCATCCGCATCGCGCGACAGGCCTTTCAACGCAATCAGCGAAGGCTCCTTGCAATCGAGGCGGCCCATCGCGGACACCGGGCCATGCGCCATGACCGGCGCAGCTGCGGCAACGGATGCCTGCAAGGCGGGGGCGGCTTCGGGTTCGACCACACAGATCACCGGACCGGCGCCCCAGTGCGCCCGGGCCGCCGCGGCGGCCGCCCCTGCCAATCCACCGACGCCGGCCTGCAGAAAGATATGGGTTGGGGCCTTGGGTATCTGTTGGAACACCTCTTCCATCAGGATCAGATAGCCTTCCATCAGCACATGCGGCCGCTCAAAATAGCCAGGCCAAGAACTGTCAGAGAGCAGGATCGCGCCGCTTTCCTCAGCCGCCTGCGCTGCACCTTCCATGGAGGCTTCGTAATGTGTGCCGTGGCGAACAACCTGCGCTCCGGTGTCACGCAACCTGTCGGCAAAGGCTTCGGGCACCGTGTCAGACAGATAGATCACGGCCTGTGCCCCGAAGGCCGATGCGCCTGCGGCAACCGACAGACCGTGATTGCCCGCCGATGCGGTGATGTATGTCTGGCCCCGGGCCTTTCCCTCTGCGGCGTCTCTGGCAATGACGTGCGCCGCCCCGAGCGCTTTGAAACTGCCCAGCCCCATCCGCGCCCGCTCGTCCTTGATCCAAACGGAGGCAATGCCCTGGGCTTTGGCCGTCATCTTGTCATTGACAAGCGGCGTCACCGAAGCCCTTGGGCATTTGTTTACAAGCACTTGCGCCGCCTTTCCGTCAGCCAAAGGATGCGGGACAGTGTCAAGATCAGGGTGGTCAAGACCAGTTTCACGGAGGGAATTCATATAGATTTGCATGGCACTGACCGTGGCGAAGACCCTGCCTTTCGTCAATCACAGTTCACAAGGCCGCATGGGGCCAATTTGAAAGCATCCGAGCGTTTGCTGGGTGACGTTTTTTGCAAAGCGCGCAATACTCTGCCTATGAACGCAAACCCAAAGTCTGAACCCATCCCTCCCGTAGGCCCTACGCCCGTAACCCGCATCCGCAATCTTGGGCCAGCCATGGCACGTCATCTGGAACAGGCGGGTATCAGGAGTGCTGAACAAGTGCGTGCGCTTGGCCCCGACGCGACCTATCAGTTTGTGCTCACTGTCGGGGTGAAGGCCCATTTCATCGCCTATTACGCCCTCGTCATGGGGCTGCAGGGCCGCCCTTGGAACGACTTGTCTCCGGATGAAAAAACGAATCTGCGCAAGCGCTTCGACGGCATCGTTGCCGCACATAAAGCCAGCCGCTCCCGACAAATGGGGGACCTGCCTAATGACCTTGCCCGGGCTTTGGACGAGATCGGGATTAAGCCTGCAACTGGCTAAGAAAGGCTGGCCGCCTGCCCCCTATCTGCCGCGAAACAGCCCGCCCAACACACCGCGCACAACGGCTTGGCCCGTCTCGGACCCGAACTGCCGCGCAAAGCTTTTGGCAAACGTCTCTGCAACGGTGTCCGAGCGCGAGCGACGCACAGGCTTGGCGCTGGAACGCCCCACCCGGCTGCCGCTGTACCGGCGGGCAGAGCTGTACTCGCGCTCCATCGGGGCTGCGGTTTCCAGCCGGTCTTCCGCCTCACCGGCAGCCTGCGCCGCCTCTGCTGCGCGTTTGGCCAGCATTTCGCTGGCACTGTCACGATCCAACGGCGTTTCATATTTGCCCGCCACCGGGGACGCCTCCATGACGGCTGCCCGTTGCGCATCCGTAATCGGCCCCAATTGCGAGCATGGCGGTCGTACCAGCGTCCGCTCGACAATGCCGGGCGCCCCTTTTTTCATGAGGAAAGACGTCACCGCCTCGCCCACGCCGACCTCGCGGATCGCGGCTTCCGTATCAAAGCGGGGATTGTCGCGATACGTCTCGGCAGCGGCGCGCAAATCGCGCTTGTCGCGCGCCGTGAACGCCCGCAAGGCATGTTGAACACGGTTGCCCAATTGACCAAGGATATCATCCGGCACATCCCCCGGATGTTGCGTGACGAAATACACGCCCACCCCCTTGGAACGTATAAGCCGCGCGACTTGCTCGACCTTTTCAACGAGGGCTTTGGGGGCATCCTCAAACAAAAGATGCGCTTCATCAAAGAAGAAAACCAGTTTGGGTTTGTCAGGATCGCCCACCTCGGGAAGCTGCTCAAAGAGCTCCGACAGCAGCCAAAGCAACACGGTCGCGTACAGGCGGGGCGCGCCCATCAACTTGTCAGCGGCAAGAATATTGATCTGGCCCTGCCCGGCATCGTTGACCTGCATTAAATCCGACAAGGCCAAAGCCGGCTCGCCGAAAAAGCCCGTGGCGCCCTGGTTTTCGAGCACGAGCAAGCGGCGCTGGATCGTACCCACAGAAGATGTCGAGACGTTTCCATACCGCAAGGACAACTCTTTGCGGTTCTCGCCCACCCAGGTGAGCACGGCCTGCAAATCCTTCAGATCCAACAGGGGCAACGCCTGTTCATCGGCCATCCGAAACGCAATATTCAGTACCCCTTCCTGCGCTTCGCTTAATTCCATCAGGCGCGCCAACAACAAGGGGCCCATCTCCGCCACTGTGGCACGGACGGGATGGCCCTGTTTGCCGAACACATCCCAAAACGTCACTGGGAAGGCCTCATAGGAAAAGGCGTCGAAGCCGATCGTGCGCGCCCTTTCCAAGAAACTGTCATGGGGGCCGGATGTCGGGCTGCCAGCCACGGCAAGCCCAGAAAGATCGCCCTTCACATCTGACAGCACCACTGGAACGCCTGCTGCTGAAAAACTTTCGGCAAGGATCTGCAGCGTGACGGTTTTGCCTGTTCCGGTCGCTCCGGCAATCAGCCCGTGCCGATTGGCGTATTTCAACTTGAGGTTCTGAGGCTCGGCGTAACCCGCGCCGCCCCCGCCCACGAAAATTGAATCCATCTGCCTCTCCCTGCCAAATTGGACGGTTCAAATACGCCCTTTTGCAAACGTTAACGATCCGCCCGCAGTCTTCCAAATGCCTTTATCACATCCGTGCGATACAGTTCCGGCCGTTGGGCTCTGCATAGTCCAAATGGCTGACATCCTCCCTGTCAGACTGGCCGCACCTTCGGGTGCGGCTTTTTTTGTCATCTGATCAAAATGAGGGCGTCAGCGGCAAGGCAGCCAGTAAAAAACAGCGGTTTCCAGCGATGATTCGACTTGCCTTCCCCGCGGTCAGTCGCGCTGTTTTGATTCGGTTTGATGAAGACGGTTTAGTGGCAAACGAACTGCAGATTGCCTGTTGACGCATTGCGAAATTCATCCTAGCGTCCCTTCATCAAGTCGGCCAGTCCGACGGGGAGAGAAAAAAACCACAAGGAAAAAGGGTCTTTAGGGGCCCTTTTTCTAATTTGTCGCACCTCTTTCAGCGCCTTCGCGGCCACGCGCGTTCTGTCATCCGCCTGCCCAACCAAAACGTGTATGCAACGAGATGTGCGCACCCACCAGATATAGCGAATCTCCCGCACGCTCACCTTCGCGACAGCACAACGATTCGGCACCTGACTTCATAGGAATGCCGTGTTAAGGCTTTCGGCAAAACACAGGCTTTACGAATCCAAGAGGTCACATGCAGAACTCATTCTTCCGTTTGGCAACAGCGGCGACAGTCGCCTTTGGGCTTACAGCCGCACAAGGCATGGCGCAGGACAATGGCACCACGCCCGTAACTAATCTTTCGATGGGCGAAGAAGTGAACCCGGATAACGCGCCCGGAAGCATCTATTTGCGCGACACAACCGGGGATTGGGAAGTGCGCTGCCAACGGGCTGGTGAAGGCCAGATAGATCCCTGCAACCTGTACCAGCTGCTGCGCGACGAAGGCGGCCAGGCCGTAGCAGAGATGACCATGTTTGCAATGCCAGAAGGCCAAGAGGCCGTTGCCGGCGCACAGATCATCACGCCTCTGGAAACGCTTCTCACCCAGCAGGTGCGGCTGTCGGTCGATGGCGGCAACGTAAAGCGGTATCCGTTTGCCTATTGCACGACCGCGGGATGCATTTCCCAGATTGGTCTGACCCAGGGCGACGTTGACTCCTTCCGCCGTGGTGCAAATGGCAAACTGACAATTGTTCCTGCGCGCGCGCCTGACGGGGCAACTGTGGATTTGAGCATCTCCCTGTCCGGCTTCACAGCCGGCTTCAAAATGCTGCAAGAAATCACAAAAGAAGCGATCGCAGCGCAGGCGGCAGCCCAAGAGAACGCTGAAGGCGAAGCTGAAAGCGAGTGATCTGCCGCACAGGCTTAACCCCAACAATCACAAAGGCCCGGGCAGAACGCCCGGGCCTTTTTCATACTCAAATCATGTGGCGGTATTTTTGCAAAGTTAGGGCGCGCGGCGCAGCGCAAGCACCGCATTCAGACCGCCAAAGGCAAAAGCATTGGACAGCGCGACATCCACCCGTGCCTCGCGAGCCTCGTTGGGCACAACATCCAGGGCACATTCCGGATCAGGCTCTTCATAGCCGATCGTCGGGGCGATAATGCCATCGCGCAACGCCATGATGCAGGCCAAAAGCTCCACCGCGCCTGTTCCCCCGATGAGATGCCCGTGCATCGATTTGGTCGAGGAAATCATCAGGCGGTCCGCATGGGCCTGAAAGACATCTGCCACGGCAGCGCATTCCGTCTTGTCATTGGCCGCCGTGCCCGTGCCGTGCGCGTTGATATATCCAACCTCTGAGCCATCGATCTGCGCATCCTGCAAAGCCCCGCTCATGGCGCGGGCTGCCCCTTTGGCAGACGGCATAACGATGTCAGAAGCATCCGACGTCATGGCAAAGCCGATCACCTCTGCGAGGATCGTGGCACCGCGCGCTTTGGCGTGCTCATAGTCCTCAAAGACGAAAACCGCCGCACCTTCTCCCTGAACCATGCCGTTGCGATTGGCGCTGAACGGGCGACACGCATCCTTCGACATGACCCGCAGGCCCTCCCAGGCCTTGACGCCACCAAAGGTTAGCATCGCCTCAGAACCACCTGTAATCATGACAGGAGATGCCCCAGATCGCACAAGCTGGAACGCTTGGCCCATGGCATGGTTCGACGAGGCACACGCGGTAGACACCGAGAAACTCGGCCCCTTCAGATTGAACTCCATACTGATATGGCTGGCCGCGGCATTGTTCATCAATTTCGGCACAACGAAGGGATGCACGCGGTTTTTGCCCTCTTCGTAGACCACCCGGTAATTGTCATCCCAGGTGTTCATGCCACCCGCAGCCGTGCCCAGCACAACGCCGGAGCGGTTGGCTAGATCGCCGGTAAAGTCCAATCCCGCCTGCCCAATTGCCTCGCGTGCGGCCAGAAGGGCGAATTGGGTAAACTTGTCATAGAGCGCGATCTGCTGGCGATTAAATGCACTTTCCTGATCGTAGCCGCGCACCTGCCCCCCGATCTGCACAGACAGGCGCTCGACGTCGCGAATGTCGATGGGCCCGATGCCGCAGCGGCCTTCGCGCATGGCCTCCAGCGTTTCCGGAACCGAGTGACCAAGCGCGTTGATCGTGCCTGCCCCAGTGATGGCAACCCTTTTCATCGCAGACCTCGCGTCCAAAGCAGTGTTGGCCTGGCGCCCGCTGTGCTCACGCCTGCTCCTCCAGCAAGCCCTCAACAGCGGCAACAATCGCGCCCACATTGGAAATATCGAAGCTGCTGTCTTGCGGTGCATTTGCGTTGAAAGGCACCGAAATATCAAAGGCTTCTTCGATAGCAAAAATGCTTTCGACGAGGCCAAGGCTGTCCACGCCCAGATCTTCCAGAGTTTTCTCCGGCGTCACATCCGCGGGCTCCAGAAAGGCCTGCTCTGCGATGATCGCGATCACCCTGTCGCGCACGTTTTCAGCCATTATCTCGTCCTTTGACTCACTTCTGGCGCCGATTTAGTCATGATTATCGCTTTTGGGAACCCGTGTCCTCAAGTCAGCGATGTCACGCATCAGGCGGGGCAGACGCCGCAGCGCCTTGTAACTGTCGATTGAAGCCTGCATCGGCATGGCCGGGTTGCCAAGCATCACGCGCCCGTCGGGCTGGTTGGTGCGCAGCAAGGTGCCAGCCCCCGCCATCACATCATTGCCCAACACAAGGTGGTCTGTGACGCCAACCTGGCCGCCAAGTACGCAGCGATCCCCAAGCTGCGTGGAGCCCGCAATCCCGACCTGGCCGCAAAGCAGACAATCCGCGCCAACCCGGACATTGTGCCCCACTTGGACGAGGTTATCGATCTTAGTGCCACGCCCAATGACGGTGTCCGCCACGGTGCCGCGGTCAATGCAGGCGTTCGCGCCAACTTCGACATCGTCGCCAATCTTGACAGCGCCAAGCGAGTGAATGCGCGCGTAAGCTTGCTGCCGCAGCCCTTGCGCATCGCCGAGAGTTGTCCGTACAGCTTCGACGGCGCCTTTATCCGGCGTCACAAAGCTGAAGCCATCGCCCCCGATCACCGCATTTGGCTGGGCCGTGAACCGATCGCCGATCGTGACCCGAGCACCGATCCGCACCCCCGAATACAGCAGCGCATCCGAACCAATTTTTGCGTCCTCAGCGATACTCGCATGAGACGCAATCCGCGCGCGGGCGCCGATAGAGGCGCGTGGGCCGATTTGAACAAATGCCCCAATGGCCGCGCCTGCGCCAATCTCTGCACTAGGGTGCACATCGGCAAAGGGGTGAATGCCCGGGGCAATCTCAGGACCCGGGTCAAAAAGGGATGTCAAACCGGACAGCGCATAGCGTGGGCGCGGCGCAAGAATGGCACTTTCCAATCCGAGCGCTTGCCAATCGGCCCCCTCCCACAGCATGGCGGCCCGCGCCGCGCCCTTGGGCAAGGTTTCGGCATAGCTGGGTTGCATCGCCAGAGCGAGCTGATCCGGCGCAGCCGTGGCGGGCTCAGCCGCGCCGCGAACGCTCAGATCAGCCTTGCCCTCGGCCGTAAGACCGAGGGACTGCGCGATCTGAGAAATCGTGTAATGCATGGCGCCCCATCCTGTTGGAGCGCATTCCTAACCTTGCAACGCGGGCATGGCTACCCCTGCTGCTTGCAACGCATCAAACAGGCGTGCATCGCGGCCATAGATATCCGCACGATACTGCACGTTGCCCTTGGCCACCGTGAACGCCGTCCGATAGATCAGATGCACAGGAATGTGCTGCTCAAGCTCCACCGTTGTTTCCCTGCCACTGTCAAGAATGCTGTGGAACAAGGCCTTAGGGTCGTTCGTTTGCCGCGCCAGCACCGCATAGGCAAAATCGAACGGATCGTTCAGGCGGATGCACCCTGACGAGTAGGTGCGGCGCTCGCGCTTGAACAGATGTTTGTCCGGCGTGTCATGCAGATAGATGTTGTGCCGGTTGGGGAACATAAACTTCACCAGGCCAAGCGCATTGCGACGACCGGGAGGCTGTTTCACGTCGAACGGGAAGTTCCGCTCTGTCATCTCGCTGAAGTCTATCGTGTCCCGCGGCACCACACGGCCACTGGCGTCAATCAGCTTTAGATAACTGTTGGCGTTAGGATTGCGCTTGAAATTGGGCAGGTAATCGCGTGCCACGATGGAGCGGGGCACATTCCAAGTTGGGTTGATCACCATGTGCTCCATGGTATCCGAGAACTCCGGTGTGCGCTTGTCGAGATTGCGCGCGCCGACCACAGACCGTGTTCGGAACGTCTCCTTGCCGTCATCGATAATCCGGGCGTGGAAATCTGTAATATTCACCAGAACATGGCGATCGCCGCGCGGGCCGTTCATCCAGCGCTCGCGCTCCATGGCAACCAGCACAGAGCGCAGGCGCTGCTCAGCACTGGTGTTGATCTGCTCCAGCGTGCTTGGCCCGGTTACACCGTCCGCAAGCAGGCCGTGATCAATCTGAAATTGTTGAACAGCAGCTTGTAAAGCATTGCCATAGCTACGATCCGGCGTTCGTGCGAGGTAGCCCATCCGCACAAGACGATCGCGCAGCGCAATCACGCGATCGCCGCTGTCACCCGGTTCTAGCTTCGACGAGCCTGGTACACCACGGCCCCAACCATCCTTGGCAATGACTTGTTGGAGGCGCAGCATTTCGCGCTGCAAACGCACGTATTCGTGGCCATCGGGCGCCAAGCCCGCAAGGTACGCCACCGGCTCCGCTGCCGCGAAGGCTGTCAGCAGATCTACGGGATCATGGCGCGGCACTTGCCGCTTAATCCCATCAACGATCTTGCCAGGCTCAAGAACCCCGGTGTTCAAATCGCGCGCATAGTCCAAGAACATGCGCGCGGCGGCGACTTCTGCCGCCCCGCGTGCCCGTTGCGAAGAGGCGCCCTCAAAGGCGGCGCGCAGCGCATCCGGATGGTACCGTTGTGTGGGCAGGCCATGATCACCTGCTTTAGCGAAAGCGCGATACAAAGCAATCCGACGCGCTGCATCATCGGCGCCCGTAAAAATATCTTCATATCCGTTGGCGCGGTAAAACGCGGCGATGTCACGATCTTTAGCAGCTGCCTCAGCGATGGATTGCATGAACCCGGTCACCTGTGCAGTCGCTGTACCTGACAGTGTCAACATTGAAAGCGCTGACATCGAAAAAACCAACTTCTGCAAAAGCTTAATCGGCGCATGACGGCCTTTAAAACGGCTCATGGAGTGCTCCATCAAAATCTATTTCCCCTACGCTGCCCTGTTTGCTCAGCCCTGTCTACTCGCGTTCACGTTATCACGGCATCGGCACCGCGTGTCGCGCTACTTGGCTGCAAATTGGCGTGCCCCAACTTTCGCACTACGAAAGTGCTAAAAAATTGCATTGACTTCAAGCGTTAGCGCCCAATTTACCATCGTCAGACTACCCTGCGGCGGTATTTCCTGGGCGAAGCGCAATTCAGCCCTTGGTCAGAATGGCCATGTGTGGCATACATGCTGCACATCTGGGGATAGATGGCAAAATTTCTGCTGAATGGCAGAGCAAGAGGCATGAGGCAGAAGACCCATGGGGAACAGCTCAACGGGCCAGCGCGTAACCCGGCGCGGTGTGTTAGCAGCATTTGCCGCAACCGCCGTGGTCGCAGCACCCACCTATTCCAATGCTTTCGGTTTTGGGCGCGGCGCGGGCGATTTTCGCCGCATTCGCATGTATTCCGGCCGGACAGGTGAAAGCATCGATACAATTTATTGGATCGAAGGCAACTACATCAAAGACGCCGTTAAAGAGATCAACCACTTCATGCGGGATTGGCGCCAAAACGAAGCCACCCGAATGGATTTGCGCACGATCGACATCATGGCAGCGGCCCACAACCTGATGGACGCCTCTGAACCCTACATGCTGCTATCCGGCTATCGGACGGCGAAAACCAACGCGATGCTGCGATCACGGTCTCGCAATGTCGCGAAGAAATCGTTGCATATGCTGGGCCAGGCTGCCGATTTGCGTCTGGGCTCCCGCTCTGTCGGCCAAATGTCACGCGCCGCCGCCGCTTGCCGTGCTGGCGGTGTGGGCAGTTATTCGCGGTCTAATTTTGTCCATATGGACTGCGGCCCTGTCCGAACGTGGGGACGTTGAGCCTGTAATGCTTGAACCACAGGTGGTGGAAGAATTGATCGCAGCCGTGCGTAACGCGGCGCGGTCTGAGATCATCCCTAGGTTCCGAACGCTTTCCCCAGATCAGATCAGCAGTAAATCCGCCCATGATGACCTTGTCACCGCGGCGGATATTGGCATGGAAGCGCGGCTTACGCCCATTCTGCAGGATTTACTGCCCGGGTGTGAGGTTCTGGGCGAGGAAGCCTGCGCGGCAAATCCAGACTTGCTGCATTTGCCTGCACAGGCCGAAACATGCGCGATTCTTGATCCGGTGGATGGCACTTGGAACTTTGCAAAGGGCCTTACTCTGTTCGGCACCATCCTAAGCGTGACACGCGCCGGCAAAACGATCTGGGCCCTTCTCTATGATCCTCTTATGGATGACTGGATTACCGCAAGCCCCTCCAAAGGCGCATGTTATACCAGGCCAGGTCAGACGCCCATCGCCCTGAAGCTAGCAGAAACGCCACCTGTAGAAGCGCAGATCGGCTTTCTGGCCCCTGCCCTCTTCCCGCAGCATTTGCGCGCAGACCTCGCTGCCGCTGGCACTGTGTTCAACAGATGTTACGGGCTGCGCTGCACCCTGCACGAATACCGCACCCTGGCGCAATCAGGCTGCCACTGGCTGATGGCCCATGATCCTAAGCCATGGGATCATGCCGCAGGCGCCTTGATCATTTCAGAGGCAGGCGGACATGTTGCTTGGCTCGATGATGGCACGGATTACAGCGCGGCCCGGACGAAGGGCACGGTTTTGGCGGCAACAAACCTGGCACATTGGCAGGCCTTACGGGCGCATTTCGCGCCAGTGCTTCAGCTCAACGCCTGAGCCGCCCATTTCGTCACATGGATATTGACCGTCCACCACGGCTCAGGCCACTTGGCGCCCCTGGCTCCAAACACCGCGTAGCAGCGGAACGCCGGCCGCTTCGGTAACCCGCACGACATCGCCCCGGAGGCCTTCGCTCAGCCGTCCACGATCGCCCAAGTTGGCGGCCTTGGCCGGGTTCTCGGTGACAGTCGCAATCGCCCGGGGCACATCTTGCCAAATCGCGGCAAGGCGAAAGGCCGAAAGCAGCAACGCAGACGGCACATAGTCGGACGAAACGATATCCAGCAAACCTTCTTGTGCCAGGGTTTCCGCCGCTACGTTGCCGGAATGCGAGCCCCCACGGATCAGGTTGGGCGCCCCCATCATCACCGCAATTCCATGCGCGCGACAGGCTTGGGCGGCCTCAAGCGTGGTGGGAAATTCTGCAAAGCCAATGCCGTGGCGTGCGGATGTCTCCACATGCTGGGCGGTTGTGTCATCATGGCTTGCGAGCACTGCGCCCAAACGCCTGGCTTCGGTAACTGCACCGGCCTCATGGCGCTGACCAAACTGCGCCTGCAAGCTGAGCAGATACGCCACATGTTGCTCAAACTCTGCATCGTTCATGCCGCGTTTCTTGGCCACATATGTTTTCAGCGCGTCGAGAGAGCGAAACTGTCTTTGGCCCGGCGTGTGGTCCATCAGGCTGACAATGCCGACCCTGTCTTGCGGGCCAAACATCGCGAATTCATCCAGCAGGGTTTCCGAGCAAATCTCTGCTCTCAGGTGCAGGAAATGGCTGATCTTGAACATGCCTTTGCCGCGGGCGTCCAGCATTTCATCAGCCAGCTTGCGCGCATAATCGGAATAGCCTGCCTTCCCCGTGTGGATCGAGCCGACGCGCATCGCATCGAACACGGTGGTGATGCCTGTGGAGGCAAGCTCTGCGTCATGGGCAAGCAGTGCGGACAGGTGCGGCCAATCCACACCGGGGCGCGGCTCAATATGGCGCTCAACATTGTCTGTGTGCAGCTCCACAAGGCCCGGCAAAATAAAATCACCCTGGCAATCCACTGCCCCGTTGGGCACGCCGTCCCCTTCCGTGATTTCGACGATCATACCATCCACGATCCGGATGGCGCCAAGCATTACCTGATCTGGCAGAACCAACCGCCCATTGGCCAAAAAGAGATCTTCCCGCGGGGCAGTGTTGGCGGAAGGCATCAGCGAAGATGCTTGGGGCTGGGAATTCATTGTTCGATCTCACACTGCGGTTTAGGGTTTACTTTGCGCGGGTTTCGGCGCGGCACAAGGCTGGGTTAAGCCCGCAAGGGCTGCAATTGGGCGACGGCACGCGTCACGGTTTGATAAAGCGGGCCATCATTGCAAACGGTGATGCATACAAGCCCATCCGGAAGGGGCTTTTCGGCCTCGGCAAGACGCTTGCTGATTTCCTGCTCTGACTCGCGTCCGCGCCCCTTGAGGCGCTGCTCCAGCGTGTCGGGGCGTGCGGTGATGTTCAGCACGACGAAATTCGGAAACGCCTTGGCGCCCTCAACGAGCGCTTTGCGCGAGAAATTGACAAGGCAATCTGTGCCCCGGTTCAAATGGTACTTCACCGAGACGGGGATGCCGTAGAACAGCCCATGGGCGCCCCAACTGACACTGAAAGCACCATTGCCACGCATCTCTTCGAATTCCGCTTCTGTCACGGGATCATAATCTTCGCCGCCCAAACCCGGCGCGCGGGTTATCACGCGGCGCACCTTGTGCAGATGGGGCATGACATCATGCAGCCCGGCCATAACGCTGTCCTTGCCAACGCCGGACGGCCCAACCACTGCAATCAGGCGCCCCTCGGTCATGCTGCCACCCCGGATGCGAAACAGCTTACGTCGATCTCACGGTCGCAGACGCGGGTGCGGGCCGCCTCATCATGAAAGATCCCGATGATGGCCGCGCCGCGCGCCTTGGCGTCTTCGATCAACGACAGTACAACCTCGCGGTTTGTGGCATCCAGGCTGGCGGTCGGCTCGTCCAGCAACATCGCCGGATAAGCGTGGGCAAACCCCCTTGCGATGTTCACCCGCTGCTGCTCGCCACCTGAGAATGTCGTGGGAGACAGAGACCACAACCGCTCCGGGATATTGAGTTGGCGCAGAAGGGTGCGCGCGCGATCTTCTGCCGCCTCAGCCGATACGCCCACAGCGCGCAGGGGCTCTGCCACCACCTCGAGGGTGGGCACACGCGGCACCACGCGCAGGAACTGGCTGACATAGCCCAGCACCTCGCGCCGCAATGTGATGACCTCGCGCGGCTGCGCGCCCACGATATCGACATCGCCGATCCGGATCGTGCCGGACTGGGTGAGGTAGTTGCCGTAGATCATGCGCATCAGCGTGGATTTACCGGCCCCAGAAGCCCCGGTGAGCGCCACGCACTCCCCGGCGGCCACCTGGAAAGAAGCCCCTGTGATCACCTCGATCACGGCACTGCCCTGATTGTGCAAGGTGAAGGTTTTGGAAACGTCGCGAAGGTCAATCATGGTTCAAACCTGCAAAACAGAACTGACAAGAAGCTGGCTATAGGCGTGCTGGGGATCATCCAGCACCTGATCTGTCAGGCCGGTCTCAACCACATGGCCCGATTTCATGACCATCAGCCGATCGGCCAGCAAACGCACCACGGCGAGATCATGTGTCACAATGATCGCGGACAAGCCCATATCGCGCACAAGCCCGCGCAACAAATCCAGCAAACGCGCCTGCACCGAGACATCCAGCCCGCCCGTGGGTTCGTCCATGAACACCAATCTGGGGCCGGTGACGAGGTTGCGCGCGATCTGCAAACGCTGCTGCATCCCGCCCGAAAAGGTTGTCGGTCGATCATCAACACGAGAGGCATGGATTTCCACCCGCTCCAACCAGTCAGTGGCCTTGTCGCGAATATCGCCATAGTGGCGGTCGCCCACGGCCATCAGCCGCTCTCCGACATTGCCCCCGGCCGAGACGCCCATGCGCAGCCCGTCGCGCGCATGTTGATGCACAAAGGCCCAATCCGTGCGGCCCAGCATCCGGCGCTCCGGCTCAGACATGGTGACGGTGTCGCGCGGCCCATCGCTGCGCGTATCGAACACCACCTGCCCCGCATCCGGCACAAGATGGCCGGCCATGCAGTTCAGCAGTGTCGATTTGCCAGACCCGCTTTCACCCACAATCCCCATCACCTCGCCGGGATAAAGGTCAAAGCTGACATCCGCGCAGCCGATATGCGCGCCGTAGGTCTTGGTGATGCCTTGGACAGACAAAAGGGGTGTCATATGGCCCTCCATTCGGTTGGGGCGGTGGTCATATCCGGGGCAAAGGCAAACCAGTTGCCGCCGCCCCCTGTTTGGTTTTGCGCGCGGGTGATCTCGATCCCCGCAGCCTCCCAGCAAATTGGGCGCCGCGCCTGCGCCAGCGACGCATCTGAAGCACGTGGCCGATCGCAAATCGGACGCTGCGCGTTCAGCACTCTGGCTGAAACGGAACCATCAGGGACACGCGCCCCCTCTGCATGGGTGAGAAAGATCACCGTCATGCGGCCTGCTCGCCGACATGTCCCGCCGCGCGGCGGGATTCGCAGAAATCCGTATCCGAGCAGACAAACATCCGTTTGCCGCTGTCATCCACGATCACCTCGTCGAGATAGCTGTGCTGTGCTCCGCAAAGCGCGCAGGCATGATCAGCCTTGCTGGCCTCAAACGGGTGGTCTTCAAAATCGAGGCTGACCACCTGCGTGTAGGGTGGCAGCGCATAGATGCGCTGTTCGCGCCCGGCGCCAAAGAGCTGGATCGCCGCCATATCCCCGAGTTTCGGGTTGTCGAATTTCGGGATGGGCGACGGGTCCATCACATAGCGCCCCTCGACCTTGACCGGGTACGCGTAGGAGGTGGCGATATGGCCATGGCGGCTGATGTCTTCGTAAAGTTTCACATGCATAAGCCCGTATTCTTCGAGGCTGTGCATCTTGCGGGTTTCACTTTCGCGCGGCTCCAGAAAGCGCAGAGGCTCCGGAATCGGCACCTGATAGACGAGGATCTGATCCTCGGTCAGTGGCTCTTCGGGGATGCGGTGGCGGGTCTGGATAACGCTGGCCTCCGCTGTCTTTGTCGTGGTGTCGACACCTGCAGTGCGCTCAAAGAACGACCGGATCGACACCGCGTTTGTCGTATCGTCAGCGCCCTGATCAATCACCTTGAACCTGTCATCGGGCGTCAGCACCGCAGCAGAGACCTGCACGCCCCCTGTTCCCCAGCCATAGGGCATGGGCATTTCGCGACTGGCAAAGGGCACCTGGTAGCCCGGAACGGCCAGCCCCTTCAGGATCGCACGGCGGATCATCCGCTTGGTCTGTTCGTCGAGATAGGCAAAGTTGTAAGCGGCTTCGCTCATATCAGCCCCCTTGTCTGCAAGCCGTCTGCCAGCGCATCCGGTCCTGAAAAATGTAGTGCATCCATACCGGCCGCGATGGCCCCGACGCAGTTCTGCGCCCTGTCATCGATGAAGAGGCAGTCTTGCGCTGCAACATCGGCAACCGCGCAGAAATGACGGTAGATCTCGAGGCCGGGTTTCACCATGCCCACGGCGGCCGACACGATCGTTGTGTCGAACACGCTGGCAAGCTCGGGATATGTGTCACAGGCAATCGGCCAGGTTTCGGCCGACCAGTTTGTGATGGCGGACACCGGATGACCCGCCCGTTTCAGGGCATATAGATACTCCCAACTGCCCTCGATCTTGTGCGGGATGCTCTTGGCAAAGCACGCATTATAGGCCGACAGACGCCTGCCATCTTCAGCATCCGCGACGCAGGCCACCGCATCGGACAAGGGCGCGCCGCCATCACATGCCAGCTCAAGCCCGTCAAAGCCAATGCGCGCAAGGAAAGCCTCTGCGCCCTCGGGCCCCAGTTCATCGGACCAGATCAGCGCAGGATCGCCGTGCACCAGCACGCCCCCGATATCGAACACCACATGGGTCATTCGGCAGCTTCCTGCACCTGGCCAGCATCCGCCTCGGCCCGCAGCTTGCGCACCAGTTCCAACTCAGCCTGGAAATCGACGTAATGGGGCAACTTGATATGTTCGAGGAAGCCCGTCGCTTGGATGTTGTCGGCGTGGTACAGGACAAATTCCGTATCCTGCGCCGGCGCACCCTGGTTGTCCTCCCCCAGTTCTTCCCAGCGCAGCGCTCTGTCGACCAACGCCATCGAGATGGCCTTGCGTTCCGATTGGCCAAACACAAGCCCATAGCCGCGGGTGAATTGCGGCGGCTCTGTCTTGGACCCCATGAACTGGTTGACGGTCTCACATTCCGTGAGAGTGACTTCGCCAATCTCGAGGGCGAAGCCAAGCTCGGGGATGTCCATTTCCACGGGCACCGATCCGATCCGCAATTCACCGACAAAGGCATGGTTTCGCGCGTAGCCACGCTGTGTGGAATAGGCGAGGCCAAGGGTAAAGCCTTCGTCGGCCCGGCTCAGCGCTTGCAGGCGCAGAGCCCGGTTGGCGGGCAACTCCAGGGGCGCGCGTGTCAGGTCAGGCGGCTCTGCGGTGTCGTGGGGGGCTTCCTCGATCAACCCTTCGCGGTTAAGAAATTCCGTGACATGCGGGACCTCTCCAATCTCCGCCTCCCGCATCGGCGCCTCGGGCGCGTCGCCATCGGCCGCAAGTTTGAAATCCAGCAGGCGGTGCGTGTAATCGAAGGTAGGCCCCAGCACCTGCCCGCCGGGCAAATCTTTGAAGGTGGCCGAAATCCGACGATCACAGGCCATCGCGCCCGTATCGATTGGCTCTGTCGCGCCAAACCGCGGCAACGTGGTGCGGTAGGCTCTGATCAGGAAAATTGCCTCGATCAGATCCCCGCGCGATTGCTTGATCGCAAGCGCAGCCAGATCCGGATCATAGAGCGAGCCTTCGGCCATCACCCGATCCACCGCAAGGCTGAGCTGTTCGCGGATTTGAGCAACGCTCAGCTCTGCAATATTGAGATCGCCCCGGCGCTCTTCGGCCAGCCAGGCATGGGCGCTTTCAATCGCCCGCTCCCCACCTTTGACAGCGACATACATCAGAACACCTCAGTCGATCTTGGCAGCGCAGCCACCTGTTTTTCGCAAGTAAAGAAGAAATCCAGCCCCAGCGGGAAATGGCGTTGATTGTCCTGAAACGCCGCCAATTCCGGCAAGGACAGCGCAGCCGTGTCCTTGATGCCGGGCCCCTTGAGCGTTGCCCCAGATTGTGCAATCTGCGCGGTTTCCACGATCAAGGTGGCAGAACGATCCGGATATTCGGACGTGCCGATCGGATAGCGAGACAAAGGGCCCAGCTCCGCCCAACTGCCAACCGCAAACATGCAGTGGGACGGGCCAACAAGGGGCGCGCCGGTGTGAAAGGCGAGCCATGCACGCACTTCTTCGCAATCTGCCGCGCCCGCCAGATAGACGGGCGTGTCCGTGTCGCACAGGGTCAGCAGCACCGCACCGGCCGCTTTCGACAAGGGCGCGGGCGGCTCGGCGCCGGCAATATCCTGCACGGTTCCTGGGCGGGCCATGGCCTCCATCACCGCGCGAAAGGCATGGGCGGATTGAACGGCAGGGTCGGAAAACCCGCCGGTCAGCGTGTCTGCAAGCATTAATCCTCTCCCCGGACCATCGTGAAGAAATCGACCTTGGTGGCCGCTGCCTTGGCGGCGCGGGCCGCGCGTGCGGCTTGTTGCTCGGCCTCAAGCGGATCGATTATGTGGGTCTGCACAGCTTCGGCCTGGGCCGTTTGCATCAAACCATCCACCAGCGCGGCCGCTTCAGCGCAGGCCTTGCGGCGGCCCTTGATATAGGCGTGCCCCACCTCGCCCGAAGGCAAGGATAGCGCGCAGCGCGTGACCGTCACCTCCCCGAGGTTAAACGCACCACCCGTTGCGCCAGCGCGCCCGCGCACCATCGCGCTGCCGATCTCCGGCGCGCGCAACCAGGTGAAATCCGGGCGCGCACCCATCGTATCCAACAGCGCTGCAACGCGGCCTTCAGGAGCCTTCGCCAGCACGCTCATCCAAGCCCGTCGCTGCATGTTCGGGCTGAAACTGTCTTTCATCTCGACAACTTCTCGTATTGCTATACAACTAGACATACTTTACCACATTCGCATCGCGACAACAGAAGAGTTTTGTGAAGTTTGAGTGACACACAGCCCAAGACACCGGTCTGGAAGGCCATTGCAAACGCCCTGCGCACCGACATTGCCGAAGGGCGCTATGGCCCCGGTGACAAGCTGCCCACGGAAGCCGCCCTTGCACAGCGTTTCGGCGTCAATCGCCACACTGTCCGGCACGGCCTTTCCAGCCTCACCGCAGACGGCATGATCCGCACCCGGCGCGGCGCGGGTGCCTTTGTGGCCGCCACCCCCACCGATTACCCCATCGGCAAACGCGTGCGCTTTCACGAAAACCTCATTGCTGCGGGCCGCAGACCAGACAAACGGATTCTCCAGATCGAGGCGCGGGCGGCCACCAAGGGGGAAGCCGCCGCGCTGCAGCTGGAACCGGGCAGTGTGATCTGCGCCTGTCATGGTCTCTCTCTGTCTGACGGACATCCGATTGCCCTGTTTGAAAGCCTGTTTCCCCAAGAACGCCTGCCCGACATTGCCACTGCTCTGGCAGAGACCAACTCGATCACGGCTGCGCTGAAACAGCTCGGGGTGCACGACTATACCCGGGCCAGCACCCGCTTGACGGCTGTGCGGGCCAGCGCGACCCAAGCGCTGCATCTTGCGGTTTCGGAGGGCGATCCGCTGCTGCGCTCCACAGGTGTGAATGTGGATGGCGACATGGTTCCGGTCGAATATGGGCGCACCCATTTTACCGGGGACCGTGTCACACTGACCCTCGACCCCTAGCCTTCGTAGCGTTCGAGAAAGGCCTCGGCCGTCAGCGTGCGAAAATCTTCGAGGGCCGCGCGCAGAGCGCTGTGATCCCAATCCCACCAACCCAGGGCGATCAGTCGCTCCGCGATTTCGCGCGGCTGGCGTTCGCGCAAAGATGTCGCCGGCGTACCTGCCACGATTGTGTAGGGCGCGACATCCTTGGTCACGAGGGCGCCCGCCGCGACAACCGCCCCATCGCCCACCGTGACCTCGGGCTTGATCATCGCCCCCGCGCCGATCCAGGTGTCATTGCCAATCCGCGCTGTCCGGGACCTGCGGTGGGCAAAGAACGCCTCATCGCGGCCTGCATCATCCCAATAATCATCCGAGCGATAGAGGAAATGGTGGCAAGACGCGGTCTGCAGCGGATGATCCGTTGCTCCGATCCGCACGAAGGCCGCGATATTGGAAAACTTGGCGACCTGCGCATTTGCGATGTCTGCATAACGATCACAATAGCTGTAATCCCCAAGCGTCGAGTGGGCCACGCGGCTGCCCTTCCCAATTTCGACAAAGGCGCCGAACTGGCTGTCCGTGATCTCACACTCGGGATGGATGAAGGCTTTCTCGGCAGTCAGTCGGGCCATCAGTCTTTTCGTCCAATCAGTTTGCCGCGCAACCACCCCGAGGCCCAATCCATGAACATGACCATCAGGATGATCAGCACGATGTAATAGGCGACTTCTTCCCAATCTTTCTGGGTCTGGATGGCTTGGGTCAACATCAGGCCAATCCCGCCGCCGGTGATTGCGCCAATGATGGTGGCCGAGCGGGTGTTGGATTCAAGGAAGTAGAGCACCTGGGCCAACAGCACGGGCACAACCTGCGGGATCACGCCAAAACGATACCGCTGCAAAGGCTTTGCCCCCGTCGAGGCGACCCCTTCGATCTGCTTCTGATCCACGTTTTCCAACGCTTCCGAAAAGATCTTGCCGAAGGTGCCTGTATCGGTGACGAGGATCGCAAGGGTGCCTGTCAGGGGCCCGGGCCCAAATGCGCGCGCCAAGACCACCGTCCAGATCAACGCATCAACGCCGCGCAGAAAGTCAAAGAACCGGCGCGTGGTTCCCCGGATAAGCATCAGGGGAGAGAACCGCTTTGCCGCAAGAAAGGCCAGTGGCAGCGCCACAAGAGCAGCACCCATCGTGCCGAGGAAGGCCATCAGGATGGTCTCTCCGATCGCCCAGGCGACATCGCCATGGCGCCACATCGTGTTGTTCCACCAATCAGAAAACGCGCCGGTCACGTTGGACCGCTCTGGATCGAGGCGCGGGCCAAACAGGATCGTGGTCAGGCTTTTGTCATAATAGGGGCTGTCGAGCGTGAACCAGAACAGTTCCCATCCCGGGAAGTAGTTGAACACCTCTGTGCGCGCACCTGTGAGCGTGATCCGGCCTTCGGGCGTGGTGATACCGATGCGCCGGTTGGAGGCAGAAATCCACTCGGGCAGGTCTTCGGGCAGGTTGCTGGTCAGGCTGCGCCCCTCAGCCTGCACTGCGATCAGTTGGAAACCCGGGATCTCAATCTCGGTCCGGTTCTCGGGCAGGTAGCGCACGATATGCTCCCCCCCCAGATCGATGGTGATGATCTCATCGCCACTGACCCAGTCCGGGCGGGTGCCTTCGGGATAGCGGCCCTTGCGTTCGCCTTCGACCGCATAGGTGATTTCGCCCGAGCGATTGTCGCGTGTGACATGCACCTTGTGCGACCAGCTGTCGGACGCAAGTGTCACGGCATTTTCAAGGCTGGCCCGTTGTGCGAGGCCAGCAAAGTCGAAGGCGACAAAGATGTACCCGAGATAGAGCAGGATCACGGCCGGTATCGCGAAGCCGATCAGACGCTTGCGCTGGAACAGACGATCTGCCGCGTGCTTGGTGGTGTCCAGATCGATCGCAGTCATTGGGTCTGCCCCTCTGTCAGGCGGTTGCGGTAGCGGCTGGACACCTGATCAAAGAAGACAATGGTGCCAAAGAGAAGAATGAAGATGGCTGCGGCCTCATCGAAGCGCCCCGGGCCCCAGGCCATGGCGTTGCGCAGTTCGTAGCCAAGCCCCCCTGCCCCAACAAAGCCGAGGATCGCAGAGGCGCGAATATTGATCTCAAAGCGCAGCAGCGCATAGCTGATGTAGTTCGGGGCCACCTGTGGCAGCACTCCGAGGATCATCCGCTGAGACCAGTTGGCCCCCGTGGATTCCAGCCCTTCCAAGGGCTTGAGGTCGGCATTCTCGGCAACCTCCGAGAACAGCTTGCCCAGAGCGCCTGCTGTGTGAATGGCAATCGCTATCATGGCGGGCACCGGTCCGCCGCCCAGCACAAAGATCAAAACAAGGGCGATCACGATCTCTGGCACGGCGCGCATCACGTCAGAAAGGCGACGGAACACCGGGATCATACGGGGCCATTTCGCAAGGCCACGCGTGCCCAGCATAGACAGAAACAAGCCGCCAATCACACCGATCAGCGTAGAGACCGCTGCGATGTTGATCGTTTCGATCAAGGCGGGAAAATACTTGGCAATGAGGCCTGGCAAATCTGCGCGCTTCTCCCATGCCTCCGACAGAACATCGGCGGGATAGTCGCCAATCTGGTGCAGGCCTTCCCAAAAGCCGCCCGCGTTGCGCGCATCGGCAATATTAAAGCCGGACACCATCAACACGACGAAGATCAGAAGCGTCAGCCCACCATAGAGCCGCCGCTTTTGCACCTGCTCCATGTAGCGCGACTGGATGCCAGCAACGCTGTCGGGTGCATCCCCAAAAGTAATGTCTGCCATGTCGTCCCCGCATATAGAAAGCCGGCAGCCCCTTGGGGCTACCGGACACGTCATAGAAAAGGCTTAGCCGCCGATCTTCGCTTTGCGGGCTTCGACGATGGAAATGTAGGTGTCATGGGTGACCGGCTGGAAGCCGAGCGTATCACCCGCCGCAACACCGTAGGCGCAATCGGCGTCACGCTCGTGCAAACCGTCCACCAGTTCGGTCATGATGGCGCGCACATCTGCGGGCAGTTCCTTGCGCAGCACAACCGGGCCTTCGGGGATCACATTGGACTTCCAGATCTGGACCATGTCGTTCATGTCGACGAGGCCCGCATCCACGGCCTTGCGCAGCGCGCCAGAGTTATAGCCGTCTTCCCAGTTGCCCTGACCGTCGGCCCAGGTCACGCCGCCGTCGATGTCGCCATTATTGACGGCAACGATGGTCTGCTCGTGACCGCCGGTGAACTTGACCTCACCGAAATATTCACCGCTTTCCATGGTCACGCCGTCTTTGTACTGCGGGATCTCGATGGAGGGGATCAGGTAGCCGGAAGTGGAGTTCGGATCGCCAAAGCCAAAGACCTTGCCTTCCATATCGTCGAGCGAGGCGATGCCGCTGTCCTTGCGCGCAAAGCCGATGGAATGGTAGCCGATCGAGCCATCCACATTGACCTTGATCAGCACAGGCTCAACCGCCTCGGGATCCTGCAGGTAGGTCGCCGCGTAGGACGATGCGCCCAGCCACGCCATGTCGATGGTGCCGCCCAGCAGGCCCTGGATCACGCCATTGTAGTCAGCCGGTGCAAACATCTTGGTTTCAACGCCGAGCGCCTCTGTCGTGTAATCCGCAAGGCACTGGTAAGAGTTCATCCGATCCTGGGCGTTTTCGCCGCCAAGGATGCCGATGCGGAATTCCGTGATTTCCTGGGCAAATGCGCCGGTGGAAAGAGCTGTAGAGGCGGCAAGAGCCAGCACGAGGGTCTTTTTCATCATTTTCTCCGTCAGGTAGATGAAGGTGGCCCGCAGAAGGCGCGGGGTAAAACTGGCTCAGGCGTAGGCCACCGACGGGTGGTCCTGCGATCTGTCCAGTGTTTCGATTTCGGTTGAGGTCGCGGCTTCCGAGAAATCCGCCCCTGCCCCGTAGATGTCGCGGGCAACATCCGTTGTGAGCTGCTCAGGCGTCCCGTCAAAGACGATCCGTCCGTCGCGCATGCCGATCACGCGGTCACAGTAGCGGCGCGCGGTATCAAGGGTGTGCAGGTTGGCGATCACCATCCGCCCATCTTCCTCGTGGATCCGACGCAAGGATTGCATCACAACCTGCGCATTCATCGGATCCAGCGAGGCAATCGGCTCATCCGCGAGAATAATCTTGGGGTCTTGCATCAGCGCCCGCGCAATGGCGACGCGCTGTTGCTGCCCGCCCGACAGCGCCTCTGCCCGCTTGGCGGCCTGCTCTGCGATTCCGAGACGGTCCAGAATCTCAATCGCCCGGTGGATGTCAGAGCGCGGGAAGAGATTGAACATCGTGGCCAGCGTCGAGCGCTTGTTCAATGTCCCGTGCAGCACGTTTGAAACAACATCCATGCGGGGCACGAGGTTGAACTGCTGGAAGATCATCGCGCAGCGAGATTGCCAATCCCGACGTGCCGCACCGCGCAACGCGGTAATGTCCTCACCCTCAAAGGTGATCGTGCCCTCCGTTGCATCCGCCAAACGGTTCAGCATACGAAGCAAGGTCGATTTGCCAGCGCCGGATCGGCCGATGATGCCAATCATCGTGGGCGCATCAACAGAAATATTGGCCGCATCAACGGCTATCTTTTCCCCGAAGGTCTTGGTCAGTGCAGCGATCTGTAACATGGAATCCCCAGCAAGATTTCGGGCGAACATCGCCGGAAAACACGACAGAGTTGCAATGGTTTTGATTCATCTACGCGAAACATACGCAACAAATTGATGACAAGCTGTTCCGTCGCGATCACTGCTATACGAAAAAATACTGCATTTTGGGGTCGTGGCGTTACAAAACTGTTACATTTGGGCAGCCCGGGCTCTAGGCTGGATCACATGAAACCCCTTTTTATCGCCCTCTCGGCCCTCTGCTGTCTGAGCGCACCGCCGCTGGCGGCGGAGTTGTCCAATGTAAGCTGCGATGACAGCGCCCGCCTTTCCAAAACCCTGACCCAAGTCCTCGGCGCAGAGCGCCGCGGAATGGGCCTGCGCGACCCGGAAACATTTCTCGAAATCTGGGTTATCGCTCGAAACAGTGAATGGCTCATTGTTCAGAATTATACCAACGGCACGTCCTGCATCGTGGCGATCGGGGAGAGTTGGGAAATGTGGGCCAACCCACCGGGGTAAGCCGCCACAATGAGCCCTAGGCGCGGGGGGGCGCCAAACGCAGTGCAATAGACCGTTGCACAGGCCAGCGCTGCCAGAGGGTGTGACCACCTCCACGCTCTTACACAGTCGGAGTTTGTGCGGCACGCAGTCTTTTACACAGGCGGAGCCGTGTTTCACCGCGCCCGTGCAGGGCCCCCGGCCAGCCAAAATCCGATGTGCGATCCCGTACGGAAAACCCGCTTTCCATCTTGAGCGTCGCGGGCTCTGAAAGGCGCGCCACTGCCGACCTGACATCAACAACTTCGACGCCCTGCGTCAGATACGTCTTGTAGTAGTACTTGGCGTTCTTGGTATCGCCTGCAGACGTCCATAGTGTGTAGTCCGTCAGGACAGCGTCTGCGTGCTCTTCCTTTATTGATCCTTTGGGGATGTCAAACGTGTTCAGGATATGGAATGCCTTGAAGATCGCATCATCCGCATCCGAACAGGGCAGCGACGTATTGGCGAATGCGACCGCGCGCACGAACCGTGTCGGAGACGAGTGATCACCCGGTATTCCAAGCAACCCACTTCCCTGCCCAAAGGGCGATAAGGTTTCGCCACCCACCTGAATTGACCCGCGGTTCATGGCCTGAAGGCCGACATAATTGCGCAGGTTTGTCATATGCCAGTCATAGGACGGGTTGTTCGTGACCGCGTTGACCGTATTGTCAAAGACGCTCAGCCCCTTGGACGTATACTCTATGATGATCGACGCGCCCGACGCATCTGTCACCGCGTAATGGAAGGGGGCAAATCCGTTGATCTCTGCCACATAGCTTCCCACAACAACGATGGACGGCAAAGCAGCCTTCACGTCTTCAACGGTCGCAAATTGGCCCAAGATCCAATTGCCCAATTCTTCTGACGACACCGCCCTGTCGATGTTTTCATCCGTGAGTTCTTCGAACACTGCATCCCCGGCAAAGTAGAACGCGCCAAAGTAAAGGCCTTCCGTGTTCACGCCATCAAAGACGATGGGCATATCCAGGCCATTCGCACCCAGGAAGCCGTATTTTGCCTGAAAGGTGAAACCTGTTTTCTAAGGGTTTAGGCCAAGCGTCTGGATCGAGGTGCCAGCGGGGATCGCAAGGATGTTTGAATGAATATCAAACCCAAATTCCATCGTCCGCGCTGGGACAACAACACCGTCCTCTGACCTCAGAACTATTCCCGTACACATGCGCAGCTCTCTCCCTTCAATGTTCATTTGGCGACTGGCTTGGCGCGCTTCGTGGCTTTGGATTCGAACTTTGCCGGATTGGCACCCCCGGTCCGCTGCCCAAAAGCTCAGTTCAAACACGAAAGCCGAGGTCGCGCATAGATGCGTAACAGGTGCTTTGCGGCGTGTCCCCGCCTAAAATGACCCACCGCCATATCTGAGAAACGGCGGGCTGTGCCAAGCGGCGCTTGCCGCAAAGCCCCCAACCCGCATCTGAACCACAGGCATAAACCGCGCGCCGACAGCGATTTGTCCAGGATCTATGGGTGGGTGGCGCACCTGAGAGGATTCGAACCTCTGGCCTCTGCCTTCGGAGGGCAGCGCTCTATCCAGCTGAGCTACAGGTGCCTGTGCCTGCTATAGCGGGCCTCCCCAGCCCCTGCAATGGCAAAGCCCGCTGAAACCGCCTCGAAATGATCCCTTGGATCAGACTGCCCTTTGCAACCAAGCCCAAGGCTTGGTTCCAAGTCCCGGAGCGGATCGCGCAGAACAATCTTGCGCCGGGGCTATCCTCAGGAAAACAGCTCGTGGCACAGTTCGAGGGCATCAACCAACGTGTCGACCTCTTCGCGGGTATTGTACACGGCGAAGGATGCGCGGCAGGTGGCTGGCAGGCCCAGATGATCCATCAGAGGGCCCGCGCAGTGATGGCCTGCACGCACCGCCACGCCGCGCCGGTCCAGCACGGTGGAGATGTCATGGGCATGGGCCGCCCCTTCGAGGGTGAAGCTGAAGATGGCCCCCTTGCCAGGGGTTGTGCCCTGCACATTCAGCCAGTTCAGCCCCGCAAGCTTGGCGGCGCAGTAATCCCGCAAATCGGCCTCGTGGGCGGCAATCGCGGCCATATCGAGCCCCATCATGTAGTCCAGCGCGACACCAAACCCGATCTGCTGCACGATGCCGGGGGTGCCGGCCTCGAACTTATGGGGCGGGTCGTTATAGGTTATGACGTCCTTGTGGACCTCGCGGATCATGTCTCCCCCCCCGATGAAGGGGCGCATCTCGGCCTGCCGGGCCTTTGAGACATAGATCGCGCCAGAGCCGGAGGGGCCATAGAGCTTGTGCCCGGTCACCGCGTAGAAATCACAGCCCAGATCCTGAACGTCGACGGGCATGTGCACCGCCGCCTGGCTGCCATCCACCAAGACCGCCACACCCTTTTCATGGGCCGCAGCGACGATCGCCTTGATGTCGACCACCGTGCCCAGCACGTTTGACATATGCGTAATCGCGACAAGCTTGGTCTTGGGGCCGATCGCGTCGATCACCTGCTGCGTGTCGAGCGCACCGGTGCTGTCCACATCGACCCATTTGAGCTGCACCCCTTGGCGCTCGCGCAGGAAGTGCCAGGGCACGATATTGGCGTGATGCTCCATGACGCTCAGCACGATCTCATCACCGGCCTGCATGCGTGGCATGGCCCAGCCATAGGCCACCATGTTGATGCCTTCTGTGGTGCCCGAATTGAAGATGATCTCATCCTCATGGGCAGCGTTCAAAAAGCGCTGCACGGTGCCGCGTACGGCCTCATATTTCTCTGTCGCGAGGTTAGACAGGTAATGCAGGCCACGATGCACATTGGCGTATTCCTCCGCGTAGGCGGTGGTGATGGCATCAATGACGACTTTTGGCTTCTGGGCCGAGGCGCCGTTGTCGAGATAGGTCAGCGGCTTTCCATTAACCTCACGCGACAGGATCGGGAAATCCGCACGCACTGCGGCCACATCAAGGGCAGAACGGTCAAGCATTTGGCAACTCCGGAAGGAAGGTCACACCGAAAATGGCTAGTACCACGGCAACAAGCGCGGCAAGGCCAACGAGCGAAACGATGATCATCGCGAACACCATGCCGGTATTTTCAAAACCGTGCAGTTCCGCGACGAACATCGTGAGAAGATAAAAGAAAATCAGAAGTGTCGCCAGCGCCAACAGCCCCCCCAGGGGCGGGAACAGTCCTGCAACGACGGTCTGGGCGATTTGCAAGAGCAACAAGATCACCTGGAACCAGGCAATCATCGCCAGGGCGTCCTCAAAATTGCCCTGACCGCCCATGACACGGCCAATCAACGTGATGGCCCCCACAGCCACAGCCGCGATGCCAAGCTGGAGCACCACCATGAAGAGGGGGTTCTCCGCGTAAAACCGGGTCATCTCGAGGATTTGCGCCTCGGGCGGGGTCAGGTTTGAAGGATCGGGCAGAACCACGCCACTTGCGCTGATCCAGAACACAGCCTGTTCCAGCAGCACTGTCACAATGATCGCGACGAACAGCGTTTGCCACAGGGTCGTCGTAGACAGACCCAGACCGATGATGCGGCGCGTGGCAGCACGGGGATCGGTCAGGCTTTCGCTGAGCAATTCGGTGATACTAAGTGACATTCCGGATCTCCGGGACATGGTTATGAGTTACACTTGGCGTCTGGGCGCCGCTGGGGCAAGGGATAACTAGGGCGGCGTGTTTTGCCCGGCTTGGGTGTGCCCTGCCCCTTCGCTTTCCCGCAATGCCTGTATCCATATGACGAAGAACGCCGCGGTGACACCGAAATCTGCGATCATCAGCGCGGGGCTCGGGCCAATGAACCCTGCCACGAGCCCGCGAAACAGCATCAGGGGGGACACGGCAAGCAACGTCCAGAACAGCGAAATTCGGGCGGAATACCATGTGCCCCTTCCGCCGAAAGCCATTGCAACAATCCGGCTGACAGCGGCCAGCCCGTAAAACACCAGCGGCATCATGAACACCCAAACCAACAGGGCCGCCCCAAGCCGCGCCTGGAGCGGCACGTCCACATCCTGATAGGACAGGCGGCTCAACAAAGGCCATTGCGCCACGAATATCACCACACAAGCCGCCATCAGAATGGCAATGGCACGATCTTCGCGCTGGCCTGCATCCAGATGGCGCCGCACAACCGCGCGCGGCGCCCGATAGGTGCGGATGATATCCTGGGTGACAGACATCAGCCGCGCCGCCGCTCCAGCCAGGCTCCGAGGCGGGAGGTGATGTCTTCGGCGATCTCGGCGTTGTCGATCTCCTCAATGGCCTCAGCCAGGAAGGCAAGGGTCATCAGATCGGTCGCCTCTGCCAAGGGCACCCCACGCGAGCGCAGGTAGAACAGCCCTTCCTCATCAATCGCCCCAGAAGTGGACCCGTGCGAGCACGCCACATCGTCGGCGTAAATTTCCAACTCCGGCTTGGCCAGAAACTGGCTGTCATCATCCAGCAGCAGCGACTGGCTGATCTGATAGCCATCGGTTTTCTGAGCGCCCTCCTTGACGAGGATCTTGCCCTGAAACACGCCCGTTGCGCCATTGCGCAGCACCTTCTTGAAGACCTGCCGGCTTTCACCATTGAGGCCACCATGGGAGACAAATACCGTGTCGTCGTGATGGAAATCCCCGCCGTCCCCAAGGCTGGCACCGGCCACATGGGCCACGCAATCATTGCCCTGCAGATCCATGATCGCTTCGTTGCGCGTCAGAACGCCGTTGGCCGTCAGGGTGAACGACTTGAATGTGGCCTCATCGGCCAGACGGGTGAAGATATGGGTGACCGTGCGCCGTTCGCGATCCCGGCCTTGCGCACGCACATGGTGGAACGCGCCCCCTTCGGCCACATCCACTTCCATGCAAGCATTGAAGCGTGCTGCAGCCGGGCCGTTCTCCAGCACCGTGAGTTCCGCGCCGGCCTCAACCTTGATGACATGGTGCAACATCGCGTCAGAGGCGGTGTTTTCATGCAGGTAAATCAGGTTCACCGGCCGGGCTGCCTTGTCTGTCACCCGGATCGCAATGCCATCGCTGGCATAGGCGGTGTTCAGGGCAGCCAGAGGACGCGGCACAGGCACCTGCCCGTCCGCCTCGAGCACGCCATAGAGGTCACGGCTCCAGTGGATATCCGTGTCAGACAGTTCAGCCAGGCGGCAAAGCTCGATCCCCGCCATCTCGAGGCTATCCGACTGAGCAGGATCAAACACGCCATCCACGAAAACCACCTTGAGCCGGTCGATCCCGTCATAAAGCGGCGCCTCATCAGAGGCGTCATGCAGCGCGGCTGCCGGGGCTTGCGGCTGCACAAGAGTATCGGGCTTGGTATAGCGCCAGTATTCATCCCGGGGATGGGGCAGCCCCATCTCTGTCAGGCGCGCAAGGGCGGTTTTGCGGGCCTCTGCAAGGCAGCCCGTCGCATCGATATCGCCGAGAACGTCCAGACGGGCGGCGGTATCCGCATCCCGCTTGGCCGAGGGCTTTGTCAAAACAGGAGCAAAGCGCATCAGGCCATCTCCGCCAGGATGTCGGCATAGCCGTTGTTCTCAACTTCCAGTGCCAGTTCCGGACCACCCGTTTTGACGATGCGACCGTCGGCCATGATGTGCACCACGTCCGGTTTGATGTGATCGAGCAGGCGCTGATAATGGGTGATGACAAGGAAGCCACGGCCCGCATCGCGCAGGGCATTCACGCCCTCGGCAACCAGCTTCATTGCATCCACATCGAGGCCGGAATCCGTTTCATCGAGGATACACATCTTGGGCTCGAGCATGGCCATCTGAAGGATTTCGTTACGCTTCTTTTCACCACCCGAGAATCCCACATTCACGGGGCGCTTGAGCATATCGGCGTCGATCTTGAGGCTCTTGGCCTTCTCACGCACCACCTTCAAGAACTCGGCTGCAGACATTTCTTCTTCGCCACGGGCCTTGCGCTGTGCGTTCACGGCCGTGCGCAGGAAAGTCATGTTGCCGACACCGGGAATTTCGACCGGGTATTGGAAGGCCAGAAACAGCCCCGCTGCTGCGCGCTCTTCGGCTTCCATGTCGAGGATATCTTCACCGCCCAAAGACGCCGCGCCCTCTGTCACCTCATAGCCATCGCGCCCCGAAAGCACATAGGACAAGGTTGATTTGCCGGACCCGTTCGGCCCCATGATGGCATGCACCTTGCCGGCTTCCACCGTCAAATCGACGCCCTTGAGGATCTGCTTATCCTCTTCTTCCAGCTTCACGTGCAGTTTTTTGATCTCAAGCATTGCAGACTCCTTGCGCATGCCAAGTGGCCGGCACCCCCACAGGGGTCCGGCGTATCGGTATATGAGTAGAGATAGGGGAATTGAACTGGGCTCCAACAAGCCCAGTGGGACTCAAGCCCGCCCGAGAAAGGCGGGAGTTATCAGATATGGCTAGAGGCCGGCCGCCATTGCTGCCAACTGCGCACCGCCAGAAATCGCCGCCATGACGCACAAACCTGCGCAGAAGGCTGCGAAAAGATAAATCGGCCCGCGCGCGTTCGTACTCACCCGCACGCGACCGCGGGAAGAGGCAATGTCCGGCACCGGCGCATTTGGGTCGGTGTCTATCAATGGCAGCGCCCGCATGATCGGTCGCTGGGCGTGCTGTTCCCGAATACGCTCGACGCGATCGGAAAAGTTCTTCCTGTTGTCCGCAAGTGCCATGGTTCCCGCTCTCGCTGTTCCCTTTCATCGATTTCCCTAACGTTAGGCAGGGATTGGGGCGAGAAAGCGGCACCCTTGCGGCTGGGATGGTAAAGTTCTGAGACGATTGCGCGGTCACGTCGCCGAAAATGCGAAAACCAGTATGGCATCTGCATCTGTTGTCTGTGTGATAAAACGCACGTATCTGCGGCTGAACGTGGCTTCGAAGAGGTCGGGAAAGCGATGCACGGCCATGTGGAAACAAAGCGCGCCAACCAACATTCCAAGGCCCTGGGCCATTGTGTGCAGCGTTGATTTCCACTGAAGGGCCAGCCGCATGACAAACGAGATCGCAAAGGCCACCGCCAGATCGCCCCACATTTGCTCGGACAATGTCTCGGGCGTCGGTTCGAGTGGCAGGCCGATCAGATGAAACCGCGCATAGCGCGCGAAAACCACCAGCGCGAGGCCCAACAGCACTGCGCCCGGTACGGAAATCGGCCACAGCATATTGCGCAGCAAGCGGCCAAGCACCGTGCCTTCGTTGCTTCTTTCTGGATTTCGCCGATCGCGCTCGATCCGTGCGATCCTGGCGTGAAAATCCGCCCGTCCCATGGGGTTCGCACCCTGTCAAAACCTTATACTGCAACGGCGCTAGCAATAATTTTAGGCAAAAGCGCGGCGAATAAGCAGCGATTTCGGGCAATGTCGCCTGCAACCTCGTTATGTGACGGAGTGTCTGCATCAGGGCCTCAGCGCAGCGTTACCGCAGTGCCAGAGGCCGACACCATAAGCATGTTGTTAATGACCTCATAATCGAGATCCACACCGACAACCGCATTGGCCCCCTGCGCGCGCGCGCGTTCCTCAAGCTCGGTCAGGGCAACTTCGCGCGCCTTTCCCAGTTCCTCCTCATAGGCACCAGAGCGACCACCAATAATATCCGTGATCCCGGCGAAAATATCCCGAAAGACATTTGCACCCAGTATGGCCTCACCCGCGACGATGCCGTGGTATTTGGCGATCTCGCGGCCTTCAACGGCAGGTGTCGTGGTCAGGATCATCTGTGCACTTCCCCAAGGTGGCATAGCGTGTTTCTCCGGTTGGCCCGCGCTTACGGCCTGAGCCGTGAGGTGATGAAGGTCGCAAACAAGCTCCCAAGGAAGCCCGAAACAAAACTGACAGCGAGCAAGTGCCAGACACTGAACAGCATCGTGATCGCATCTACGAAGATGGCAAAGCCCGCGCAAAAAAGCCCGGTCAGAGCGGCAGAGATTAAGGAGGCCCGCAACATCAGCTTAAACCCCGCGTTGCCCGCATGGCGAGCACTCTGCATATCCCAAAACGCCTGTCTTCACTGCGTTTCTTCTCCGCCTGTCATCTCACGCGCATCCTCTTGCGAGGACGACCAGCTTTGTACCAACCGTTGGGTGCCAACCGCAGCACTGATCGCAACACCGATCAAAGCGAACCACACGAAAAAGGATGTCAGCGCCGGCGGAAACACAAACACGGCAAAGACCATCCCCGCCATCAACACCACGCAGAACACAAGACCACCCTGTTGGGTGCCGTCTTCTTCCGAGGTGCCGGAGCGCGCATGCATCCGCGCGAAGCGGCCCTCATGGGCGTGCGGATTGTCCATGCCTCAGCCGACCGATCCTTCCAGCGAGATCGCCACCAATTGCTGGGCTTCCATTGCAAACTCCATCGGCAGAGCCTGCAACACTTCCTTGCAAAACCCGTTGACCACGAGGGCAACGGCTTCTTCTTCGTCCATGCCGCGCTGGCGGCAATAAAACAGCTGGTCATCATCCACCTTGGAGGTGGTGGCCTCATGCTCCACGCGCGCCGAGTTGTTCTTGACCTCGATATAGGGAACCGTATGCGCCCCGCAGGTATCACCGATCAGCAAACTGTCACACTGGGTATAGTTCCGCCCATTCTGCGCCCTTGGGTGCATGGACACCTGACCCCGGTAAGTGTTGTGCGCCTTGCCTGCAGAAATGCCTTTGGACACGATGCGCGAGCGCGTGTTCTTGCCCAGATGGATCATCTTGGTGCCGGTGTCGGCCTGCTGGTAGTTGTTCGCAATGGCGATCGAATAAAACTCGCCTTGGCTTTCTTCACCGCGCAGAATGCAAGACGGGTATTTCCACGTGACAGCGGATCCGGTTTCGACCTGCGTCCACATCACTTTTGAGCGTGCACCGCGGCAGTCTGCCCGCTTGGTCACGAAATTGTAGATCCCGCCCTTGCCTTCTTCATCGCCGGGGAACCAGTTCTGCACGGTGGAATACTTGATCTCCGCATCATCCAGCAGCACCAGTTCGACGCAGGCGGCATGCAGCTGCGAGGTATCACGCTGAGGCGCGGTGCACCCTTCGAGGTAAGATACGTAGCTGCCCTCATCGGCAATGATCAAAGTCCGCTCAAACTGGCCGGTGTTCTCCGCGTTGATGCGGAAATAGGTCGACAGTTCCATCGGGCAGCGCACGCCCTTCGGGATGTAGACAAATGAGCCATCTGAGAACACGGCCGCATTCAGCGTGGCATAGTAGTTGTCAGACTGGGGGATGACCGAGCCGAGATACTTTTTCACCAACTCCGGATGTTTCTGGATCGCTTCCGAGATCGAGCAGAAGATCACGCCGTGGCTTTCCAGCTCTTTCTGGAAGGTCGTGCCAACGGAGACAGAGTCAAAAACCGCATCCACAGCCACCTTGCGGCCTTCTGCGGGCGAGTCTTCTGCGCCTTCTACACCCGCCAGGATCATCTGTTCCTTGAGGGGAATGCCGAGTTTTTCATACGTGGCCAGCAGTTTCGGGTCCACCTCGTCGAGCGATTTGGGCTTTTCCTCCATGCTCTTGGGCTTGGCGTAATAGTACTGATCCTGGAAATCGATTTCCGGATAGTCGACCATCGCCCATTTGGGCTCTTCCAGCCCAACCCAGCGACGGTAGGCCTCAAGCCGCCACTCGAGCATCCATTCAGGCTCGTTATTCTTCTCGGAGATCAGTCGCACGATGTCTTCGCTCAACCCTTTGGGCGCGAATTCCATCTCGATCTCGGTTTCCCACCCGTACTTGTAGGTGCCCATGTTGGCGACAGTTTCCACCGTCTCCCGGTCGACACCGTCCCGCACTTCGAGATCCGTTGCTCCATCCATGGCTGCCATGTGGCACTCCTTAGGTTGTCCCGTAGGCGCTCGACCCGCGCCTGAGTGTTCCCCGCACGTCAGCGACGACGCGCTTTGAATTTTTCATACTGCCCACCCCACCGTTCGGCGAAGCGCACCACCTGTTCTTCTGTCACATCCGGGCCCAGAGAGACCCGTACCGCACCAGAAGCCACATCCCGCTCGTATCCCATCGCACGCAACACACGGCTTTCGCGCAACTTGCCCGATGAGCATGCCGAGCCAGCCGAAACCGCAAAGCCTGCAAGGTCCATCTGCATCACCTGCGTCTCACCCTTCCAACCCGGCGCCGCAAAGCACAGTGTGTTGGGCAAGCGCGGTGTAGAAGTCCCCACGAAAATAATGTCATTTGCGGCAGCGTCCAGACTTATTTCTAGAATATTTCTAAGTTCCGCAACTCTGTCCCACACGCCATCTGCCAAGTCGCGCGCGGCCGCTTCGGCCGCGGCACCAAACCCCGCTATTCCAACGATATTTTCGGTACCAGAACGCCGCCCCATTTCCTGCCCGCCGCCCTGGATTTGCGCGGACACATCGAGGCCCCGCTTCAACACAAGTGCCCCGATTCCCTTTGGGCCGCCCAATTTATGGGCTGAGATCAGCGCCATCTCGACGCCAGACCAGTCAAACGCGACCGGAATCTTGCCGAAAGCCTGTGTCATATCCGATACGGCAAGGCCTTCCGGCAGGCTTTGCAGCACGCCGGTTTCTGAGTTGGCAAGTTGCAGCACGTCACCTTCTGCGGCCTGAACCAAGCCCTGCTTGTCGACCGTCAGATCTTCTTCGATCCAAGCTGCCACTGCGTCATGTTCGATCCCCTGGGCCCCGCGCAGCCCCCTGCCCGCCAGTGCCAGCGCCGCGGCTTCCGTTGCGCCTGACGTAAACACGATGTCTGCCGAAGAAGCGCCCATAGCGTCTGCCACTTGCTGGCGCGCACGCTCGACAATCGCCTTCGCAGCCCGGCCTTCCGCGTGCACGGACGATGGATTGCCGACCGCATCCATCGCAGACAGCATCGCGGCACGCGCCTCAGCCCGCAAAGGCGCCGTTGCATTCCAGTCAAGATAAGCTCTGTCAGGCATATGGACTCCGTTGGCAGGGGTGCATCAAACAAGGGGGCGCAACGCCGGCACTAGCGGCCGCTTTACGAGCGCTTCTCCACCGGATATAGATCCATAACCCGCCCTCTGGCCTGTGGAATACCACACGTAATTATATACAGTTACCAGCCATTCCTGATGTTTCTTCAGTCATCCAGAAGTTCAAACAACGATGGTACGGCAGGACAAGGCGTGAGATCATTTTCAATCACATCCGACAGACGCGTCTGGTGCAAAAAGACATAGACATGCGCCGAAAACCCTTCCCAGAGCCGATTGTTCAAGGATTGCGCCCGAGATCCCGACACGGCACCCTTTGCCCCTGCCCCTGTGTGCAGTGCATTTACGGTCTCATCCACGGCCTGCAGCACTTCAACAACCCGGATTTCAGAAGGTGCCCGGGCGAGACGATATCCACCGCCCGGCCCACGCACACTGTCGACCAGTTTTGCGCGGCGGAGTTTTACGAACAGCTGCTCAAGATAGGGCAATGAAATCGATTGACGGCGGGAGATATCTGCAACGGGCACCAAACCCTTGTCTTGGCTGAGCGCGATATCAACCAGCGCAATCATCGCGTAACGCCCTTTGGTGGATAATTTCATACTCTGGCTTCCTTAAACCGATGAAAACTGATTGCCCATCTACGCCCCGTTCTACGGCGTCACCATTGACCTCCGCGTGTGGGCCGCTTAACTGCAACAAGCTCGTTTCGCTGTATAGCGAAGCCCCGACATGACGTCCAACTGATAAGCCCGGGCGGGCCGTTTCTTAACACCGCCCCACAGCCGCGAGAGGCCGCGATGCCCGAAGTCATTTTCCCAGGTCCGGAAGGCCGCCTAGAAGGCCGTTATCACCCGCAAAAGGAAAAGGACGCTCCGATCGCCATCATTCTGCACCCGCACCCACAGTTCGGCGGCACGATGAACAACAAGGTGGTCTACAACCTGCATTATGCCTTCCACGACATGGGCTTTAACGTCTTGCGATTCAATTTCCGCGGTGTTGGCCGCAGTCAGGGCGAATATGATCAAGGTGTGGGTGAGCTATCTGACGCGGCTTCCGCGCTGGATTACCTGCAATCGATGAACCAGAACGCCAAGCATTGCTGGGTTGCGGGTTTCAGCTTTGGGGCATGGATTGGCATGCAGCTGTTGATGCGCCGACCCGAGATCACCGGTTTTATTTCGGCCTCGCCCCCAGCAAACATGTATGATTTCAGCTTCTTGGCGCCCTGCCCCTCCTCGGGCCTGGTCATCAATGGCACGGGCGACAGGGTGGCCCCACCGAAAGACACACGGTCTTTGGTATCCAAGCTGCACGAACAAAAAGGCATCACCATCACCCATCACGAGATCGAAGGGTCCGGCCACTTCTTTGAAGATGAACACATGGACACGATGATCGGCTCGGTAAAGGAATATGTGAGCCGCCGCCTGACCGAAAACACCCGATAGGATCCGCCATGGCAACGCTTCAGGAACTGGCCGACGCCCTTGCCCGCGATGTTCTGGCAGCGGCCCATGATGATGAAGACCCGATCGTCGATCAGGTGGGAAAGGTTGTGGGTGCGTCCTCGAACACCTTGCAAGAAGCCTATCTGACGGCGATCCGCATCCGCCGCGCCGAGGCGCGCGGACGCCTTGTGATCGCCGAGCGCCTCGCGCAAAACGCGCAAGCAGGCCGCGCCGGGGCAGATGGCGACGATGGATGAGCACGCCCTGAGCCCGGAACTTCGCGCGCGTATCGATCAGCAAATGGCCTTCTTGATGGAGGCAGACAGACTCAAATCCGTGCTGCGCGCAACCGAGATCAGCGACAACAGCCGCTATGAAAACTCGGCCGAGCATTCCTGGCATCTTGCCTTGTTTGCTTTGGTACTGGCGGAACATGCGCCAGAGCCGGTAGATGTGTCCCGCGTGATCATGATGCTGCTTTTGCATGATCTCGTTGAGATCGACGCCGGAGACACACCTATTTTTGGCGAAGTGGACAGCGCAGCCGTTGCAGCGGCGGAAGCACGTGCAGCAGACCGGATTTTTGGTTTGCTGCCCCCAGAACAGGGCGCAGAGTTGCGCGCGATCTGGGAAGAGTTTGAGGCCAATCAAAGCGCGGATGCCAGGTTTGCCAAATCTGTTGACAGGTTCCAGCCGCCCAACCTCAACATCGCCAATGGCGGCGGCAGTTGGACAGATTATGACGTCACGGAGGATGTCTTTCGGACAAAGGTCAGCGCCAAGATCCAGTCTGGAGCCCCACGCCTCATGTCGTGGCTAAACCCCAAGATCACCGCTTTCTTTCGGGGCAACTGATTTGGCAGCCTGCCTCTGGTTTCTGCTGCGACGCGACCGCCCCCAAGCCCGCCTCGCCAGCTGAATTCCAAATTTGAGTATTTTTGCCAAGACGATAAGGGCGAATCCTCATCCATCACGTTCAAGTATCCAAGCAACTTCTGGTGCGGGCACAAACCGCCATTTGCGCAAAGGCCCGGCCATCACGTTGAGGTAATACATCTCAAAGCCGTGCGGTGCGCCACAGGGATGGTGTCCGCGGGGGACAAGGACAACGTCCCCATCGGACACGGCCATGGTTTCATCCAGAAGGCGGTCATCGGTGTACACCCTTTGGAAGCCGAAGCCGTCGGCTGGGTTGAGCCTGTGATAGTAGGTTTCTTCCAGATAGGTAATGCGCGGGAAATCATCTTCGTCGTGGCGGTGGCTTGGATAGGATGACCAGTTGCCAGCCGGCGTAAACACTTCTGTTACCAGCAGACTGTCCGCATAGTCTTCACCTTCCATGGCGATGTTGTTGATGAAGCGGGTGTTGGCGCCTGTGCCGCGCTGCGTGAGGGTGATCGTCTCTGGCCCGATCTTGCGGGCAGCGTGCCCGCCAGCGCCGGGTGCAGAGCAGACTGCCAGAACGCAGTCCGTCTCCGCGGTCGCTGTCCAAGCGTCCCCGTTGGGGACATAGAGGCAGTGAGGGGCAGTCCGCTCAAACACGTTCATGCGCTCGCCCAGTAACCCCCAATCCTGGCCTGCAGCGTTAAGGTGGGCTTTGCCTTCAACCATGACGAGGATCACTTCTCGATCGCCTGTTGCTTCCGACACAGTCTCGCCGGGGCGGAGGTGGTACAGGCCAAACCCCACGTAACGCCAGCCCGCCGATTCTGGTGTAATTTCATGCACTTTTCCGTGGGAGCCAAAGGGGCGTCTTAAAAGCGTGGACATGGAATTCTCCTGAGCGCGAAGGGTAAACAGCGGTGCTGTCATACACACGCAAATGGCCGGAGGGATCAAGTCCTTCGAGGGGGCAGGCAGCGTGAAAGACCTTAACAGTCGTCGCAAGCCTCTTTTCCACAAGCGTCAGAAGACGACTTCCTGAATGGTACGGGCATAATGAATACGTTGCCTGCCGCTTTGATCGCACCGCTGCGCGATCGCCGAGACGGATACTGCTTAGAGTGCTGATCCACTCCCATCAGCTTGGTGTTTAGATCACTGCGGGGGAACTTCTGGGCGGACGCGGTTTTCGCGGTGAAACCACACTATATCTAGACAGCGCAAAGATGCTCGCATCACATTGTAAAAGCGCAATATTTAGAGAGTCTAGACAGTGTCAAAATGCAACACAAGTGACCTGCCAGTGCATCAATCCACGCCCGCGGGTCGATGGTCCGCTTTACCCAAAGCACGCTGGGTTTGAGCCGCAAAACAAAAAAGGGCGCCCGAGGGAGGGGCGCCCAAGTTTGACTGATCAGGCTCATTGTTGACCGCTCGGAATGGTTTTATGCCTGCGGCCCGATCCGCTAGGGGCGCGCGCAGGTGCCACAGCAACCGCGCGCGCCCCGCAACCGATGTGATCAGCTACAGCCCGATGTGGCGCCGCATGTGTTGCACTTCATGCAAGTGCCATTGCGTACAAGGGTGTAGTTCCCGCATTCGCCGCACGGATCCCCTTCATACCCCTGCATCTTGGCTTTCGTGGCCGCATCCATCGTCATGACCCTTGGCTTGGACGTGAGGGCATCGAGGGCCACATTGGTGTCGAGCGTGGCATCAAGCGCCACCGCACCGTCCGGCGCGGCCATTGTCACCCCCCCTTGCAACACCACCAACTCCTGAGGAACACGCCCCCGGGTGTAGCCAGCGGATGCGACCTGCTTGAGCACTTCCAGCGACTTGGATGTTGCAGATTCGCTCGGCGCCTTGATGTTGGACACGCCTTCCTCTTCGCCACGCCCCAGATCATCGAAGGACACGCCTTCTGGTTTCACATGGGCCAGATCGGTGCGATCCAGGTAGGACACAGCCAATTCCCGGAAGATGTAATCGAGGATCGAGGTTGCGTTCTTGATGCTGTCATTGCCCTGCACCATGCCCGCGGGCTCGAACTTCGTGAAGGTGAAGGCATCCACAAACTCTTCCAGCGGCACACCATATTGCAGGCCGACCGACACGGCGATGGCGAAGTTGTTCATCATCGCCCGGAAGCCAGCGCCTTCCTTATGCATGTCGATGAAAATCTCACCCAGCTTGCCGTCACCATATTCGCCCGTGCGCAGGTACACCTTGTGCCCTCCGACAACGGCCTTCTGCGTGTAGCCACGGCGACGATCCGGCATCTTTTCGCGGCCACGGGCCACTTCCTTCACGACCACCTTTTCGATGATCTTTTCTGCGAGAACCGCTGCCTTTTCCTGCGTCGAACCACTTTCCAGCACTTCGGCGGCTTCCTCGTCGTCTTCGACCAGTGCGGCGGCCAACGGCTGAGACAGCTTGGAGCCATCGCGATACAGCGCGTTCGCTTTGGTTCCGAGCGACCAGGACAGTTCATAGGCCTTCTGACAATCCTCAATCGAGGCATCGTTGGGCATGTTGATCGTCTTGGAAATCGCACCAGAGATGAAGGACTGGGCCGCAGCCATCATGGTGATGTGACTGTCCACGCTCAGGAAGCGCTTGCCCTTCTTACCGCAGGGATTGGCGCAGTCGAAAACGCTGTAGTGTTCCGGCTTCAGGAACGGGGCGCCCTCCAGGGTCATGGTGCCGCAAACGTGGTCGTTGGTGGCTTCGATCTGCTCGCGGGTGAAGCCAAGGTGGCGCAGCATGTCAAAGCTTGGATCGGCCATCTGGGCGGCGGGAATGCCCAGCACCTGGGTGCAGAACTCTTCGCCCAGCGTCCACTGGTTGAACACGAAGCGGATATCGAACGCGGACGGCAGAGCGGCCTCAATCTTGTCCAGTTCGGTTTGGCCAAAGCCGTGTCCCACAAGGGCTGCGTGGTTGATCCCCGGCGCGTTGCCCAAGGTGCCATGGCCCACAGCGTAGGAGACAATTTCTTCAATCTCGGAGCTGCGATAGCCCAGCATTTCAAGCGCGGAGGGCACCGAGCGGTTGATGATCTTGAAGTAGCCGCCACCGGCCAGTTTCTTGAACTTTACCAGTGCGAAATCGGGCTCGATACCAGTGGTGTCACAATCCATCACGAGGCCGATCGTGCCTGTGGGTGCAATCACTGTGGCCTGTGCGTTGCGGTAGCCATGCTTTTCACCCAGCGCCAGCGCCTCATCCCAGCAGGCCTTTGCCATCTCGGTCAGCTCTGCATCGGGGCAGTTCTTGAGATCCAGCGGCACGGGCTTTACCGACAGCCCTTCGTAGCCATCGCTTTGCCCATGGGCAGCGCGGCGGTGGTTGCGGATCACGCGCAGCATGTGTTCTTTGTTGCGCTCATAGCCCGAGAACGGCCCCAACTCCTTCGACACTTCGGCGGAGGTGGCGTAGGCAACGCCCGTCATGACAGCGGTCAGCGCACCGCACAGAGCGCGGCCTTCGTCACTGTCATAGCTGTAGCCCATGTTCATCAGCAGGCCGCCGATATTGGCATAGCCAAGTCCGAGAGTCCGGAAATCATAGCTGAGCTGGGCGATTTCCTTGGAGGGGAACTGCGCCATGGTCACCGACACCTCGAGGGTCAGCGTCCAAAGCCGCGTGGCGTGGATGTAGTCCTCAACCGAGAACCGTCCGTCCTTGTAGAAGGCCAGCAGGTTCATCGAGGCCAGGTTGCACGCCGTATCATCGAGGAACATGTATTCCGAACACGGGTTCGAGCCGCGGATTTCACCGTCTTCTGGGCAGGTGTGCCACTCGTTGACCGTGGTGTGGAACTGGATGCCCGGATCCGCGCAGGCCCAGGCAGCGTGGCCAACCTGCTCCCATAGGTCACGCGCCTTGATCGTCCGGGCGGTCTTGCCGTCCCGGCGGTTGATCAGCGCCCAATCCTCGTCGTTACGAACGGCCTCAAGGAAGGCATTGGTCACGCGGATCGAGTTGTTGGAGTTCTGCCCCGACACGGACGCATAGGCTTCGCTGTCCCAATCGGTGTCATAGGTGGGGAACTCGATGCTGGTGTAGCCTTGGCGTGCATATTGCAGCACCCGGTTCACGTACGTCTCTGGGATGGCGACTTTCTTTGCATCCCGGATCGCTGTTTTCAGCTGCGCGTTGGATTTCGGGTCAACCGCATCTTCGAGCGTCCCATCCCATGTGCCGATCGCATCAAAGATCGCATTCAGCTTTGCCTCATGCATCTTGGAGCCCGCCACGATCGACGCGACCTTCTGCTCTTCCTTCACTTTCCAGTTCACGAACTCTTCGATGTCGGGGTGGTCCGCGTCACAGATCACCATCTTGGCCGCGCGGCGCGTTGTGCCACCCGATTTGATCGCGCCGGCCGCCCGATCCCCGATCTTCAGGAAGCCCATGAGGCCAGAGGATTTGCCACCGCCAGACAGGGCTTCACCTTCTGCACGCAGGGACGAGAAGTTTGTGCCAGTGCCGGAGCCGTATTTGAACAGACGTGCTTCGCGCACCCACAGGTCCATGATGCCACCCTCATTGACCAGATCGTCGGCCACGGACTGGATGAAGCAGGCATGGGGCTGCGGATGTTCGTAGGCTGAGCTCGACTTTGTCAGCTTGCCCGTTTTGAAATCGACATAATGGTGGCCTTGGCTGGGGCCATCGATCCCATAGGCCCAATGCAGGCCGGTGTTAAACCACTGCGGGCTGTTCGGAGCGGCGCGCTGGCTGGCCAGCATGTAGCGCATTTCGTCGAAATACGCGCGCGCATCAGTTTCTGTGCTGAAATAGCCGCCTTTCCAGCCCCAATACGCCCAAGCACCCGCCAAACGGTCAAATACCTGACGCGCAGATGTCTCGCCCGAATACCGCTCGTCTTCGGGAAGGTCGTTCAGCGCCTTCTCATCGGGAACGGAGCGCCACAAGAATTCAGGAACGCCCTTCTCACGCACTTTCTTGAGCTTTGCAGCGACGCCAGCTTTGCGGAAATATTTCTGCGCGATCACGTCAGAGGCCACTTGGCTCCACTCTGAGGGGACATCGATCCCTTCGAGCTTGAACACGACAGTTCCGTCAGGGTTGCGGATTTCGGACGTGGCTTTGGTGAACGCCAGGCTGGCGTAAGCATCTTCGTTAGCGCGTGTAAACTTGCGTTCTATTTTCATTTTTTAATCCCCGTTGCGCCCAGTTCCCTACGGACGCGAGTTGTTTTTCCTGCCCCGAAGCCTTTCAGCCTCAACGTTCCCTTTCAGACGCACTTCACCGACCCCTAGAAAGGGGTGGCCGTTCGCGGACCTGCGCGATCGGGTTAAATGCGGTTCTTTCATTTGCGCCGGTGCGGTTCACTCAGATGTGCTTCTCGCTTTACGGCCGCGCGCTCTCACCTAACCCAGCGCGCCGCCACCACATTTGGTGCCTTTGTGACCGGCCCATACAAACTGGCGTATAATACCATATCTGGTCAACGGCATTTTTACCCAAATTGATCGATCTTTTCTGTTGACCTGCACATTGAACGCACCGTGTTCGACGGCTCTGCGCGATTCTTAGGCGCCGGACCATCCGGCATAGATGCAGGGGATGACGACGCCAGCGGCACAACATATAGTAGTCGGCGGTTTGCAATTTGCGTGTCGGCACACGACCAAAAATCCACGATAAAGTGTGGAAGTAACCTGGGAGAACTGCCTCTCAATGGCCTGAGGCCATTGCGAAATCCATTCAGTGAAACACTACATATTGGGTTGCCACCTGTTGGCATGTACGTCCAAATACTGTCCGCGCGAGCGCCCACAGCTGGGCAGGTCTAGGGGGCTTTCAAGCCCAGCGCCTCGCTCAACATGTCATGCAACAGGGCGCTTTTGACTGGTTTGGCAATGTGGGAATAAAATCCTGCGCGTTTGAAGCCTTCAATGTCTTCGGGCAGGGCATGTGCGGTGACAGCAAGCGTCGGAACACCTCTTTCGATCCCAGCCTGCTCCTCCCAGAGGCGAATCTTGCGCAAGGTCTCCGTGCCGTCCATCTCGGGCATGGAAATGTCCATTAAGATGACATCAGGCGGTTCCGCCGCGACGATCTCGATGGCGCGCGCACCGCTGTCTGCCAAGACGATTTGGGCGTTTGAGCGCCGCAACAAGGACTTGAGCACCGTACGATTGGTGGCGTTGTCGTCGACGACAAGGATTCGAAATGCGGAAAAGTCCGGAATGGCGGGACTTTCAGGAGCGCGTTCCGATGCCTTTGCCCCGGGTTTCTCTGCATTTGAGGACGGTTGCTGTCGTTTTCGCTCCGCCACAAGCGGCAGGGGCAATTCGATGTCCAAACGGGTCCCAACACCTTCTTCGCTGCTCAATTCCAGGTGGCCATCCATTGCCTCCACCAAACGCCGTGTGATTCCCATGCCCAACCCAGTGCCACCATATTTGCGCGTGGTCGTACTATCAGCCTGCTCGAAATCCTCAAACACCCGACTGACCTGTTCAGGCGTCATCCCGATCCCGGTATCAATCACCGTAAGAAACAAGGCATCCTGCGCTGTTACCTTCAAACGGACGCTGATGCTCCCCTCATCCGTGAACTTGAGTGCGTTGGAGAGCAGATTGTTGAGGATCTGCTTGAGCCGATGCGGATCCCCACGCCTGAGTTTCCCTGCTGCCCCTTCGGTTTCAAAGGAGAGCTTTACGCCCTTCTGCTTTGCTTTGGCCTCATACATGACGAGCACGCCCTGAGCCAAACGAACAGGGGAGATGGGCAATTGCTCCAACTCCATCCGGCCCGCTTCTATCTTCGACACGTCGAGCAAATCGTTGATCAGTGCCAGCAATGTCTCGGAGCTGTCCATAATCACATTCAGCCAACTGCACTGGACCTCGTCCATATCGCTTTGCGACAGCAGTTCAGCCATGCCGATCACGCCATTGAGGGGCGTACGGATTTCATGGCTGATCATTGCGAGGAAGGCCGATTTTGCAGCGTTGGCCTTTTCAGCGCGTTGCTGTGCTTCTGCCAGATCCGCCTGTGTGCGCTTGAATGATGAAATATCAACGCGGAAGCCAACCCGCCCACCCTCCGGGGTCTCGCGCTCCAGAACGCGCAGCCAGCGCCCGTGGCCCAGATCCTGTTCAAGGGCGACCTGCGGTTGGTAGTGTTGGCGCAGTCTTTCCTGCAGCCACTCTTCTTCTCGTCCAATCGCTTCGGCGTATTGATGACGTTCCAGCCCGTATCGCAGCATGTCCTCGAAACGGGTTCCCGGCTGTATCGCGGGCGCACTTTCGGGATAGAGCGCTTTGTAGCGCGAGTTGCACAACACCAGCCGATCTTCGCGATCGAAGAGAACAAATCCGTCGGGCAAAACCTCAACAGCCGCCAGCAGCTGCTGCTGCTTGGCGTGCAATTCCGAGACATCCAGCACTTGCAGCAAACCCATGCGGGGGAGACCCGGCATTACGTGCAAAACCATTTGCGCCGGAAAATGTTGCCCATGCGCGCCGCGCAACGTTACATCCGCAATGAGGCGGGCGCCTTCTTCGGACAAGACATAGGCAGCCATCTCTTCCAATTGCGCATCTGTATGGTTTGGCAGCAGCTTCGAAAGCGGCGCGCCAGTCAGTTCGCCCGGAGACAATTGCACGCTCCCAAAGGCACGCGACTGCACCCGTTCGATCCTGAGCGTTGCAGGATCGAAGAGGATCATCTCGCACATATTGTTCTCGATGATCTTGCGGGCCCAACGCGACGCGATCTCCGCAAGCGAAAGCGACAGTGCATCTGACATGCCAGCTATGCATGCATGCGACCCTTCCGCCAGATGACTGGCATTGGTCACCACAAGCATCCCCTGCAGCCGTCCATTGGGATCGGTCATGGGCAGTTGCAAGGCGTCGGACATATCGACCGGCGCATAGCGCGCGCCCCTGCGCGCATTCCGTTGGCACTCCAGCTCCAAATGCCGCGCAAGGTCTTCTGCATTCGGAATGCCTCTTGTCGCATACACGGGGCCAAGCCCCTGTGGCACATCGCCAAGAAAGACACCCACCCCACAGGTGGGGCCGCACAGCTGGGCCAGAAGGCTGCAGGCGGTTTGGGGCACATCCGAGCGGTGGGGCCCGTCGCGCAAGTACGACAGCAATGCCAAAACGGGATCATTACCCCAAGCAGAGCCCGGGTCGGAATTCGGCGGCTTGCCCGTCGTATTCGCGGCCATTTTGCTGCCTGACATAGATTACCCGCCGTTCCACATGCGCCAACTCAGTTCCAAACACAGACATAGAGGTGCTGCGGCACATGCCACAAGCGCGGCCAGCCAAAACGCGCCAGCCCGCGTCGGTTTTGGTGCAGGCGCATATATTCCCATCACTGCACGCTCCGATTCCGATCTTAATTTTTTCATCACTCTTAGTTAACGCCGAATTAGGTTCCTAATGCCTTAACACCAATATGCGAAGCTATGATTGGATAGAATGTGGGCATGGCGCGCTTCCGGAAAGCCTGAAAACAGAAGAAATCCCCATGCAACAGCACCCCACGTATGGGCAGGCTTGTACGGCTCTGGGAGGACAGGCCCGCATGTTTGCTCTGTCTACAAGGGCAACCGCTCGGAGTGCTCTGGCCAGCGCTTTGGTGCTTGAGCGCCGCTGGCCCGGGCTCGGCCCAACGGCCATGCTGGCCCGTGGGCCTGTCTGGCATCCTGATCTGAGCATTCCCGCACGCAGTGCCGCCCTGCAGCATCTGCTCACCCACCTGGAGAGATCATACCGCGTTGTCATAGCGACACCCGATCCTCTGATGTCATCAGACACGCGCGATCCTCTTCAGGGCACCGGGCGGCTTGCGCTATTTACGGGCGGGGTGGTTGCGCATCTGCCACTTACCCCAGACCCCCAAGGAATGCGCAACGCCCTTCATGGCAAATGGCGCAATCGTCTCGTTCAAGCAGAGCGCAGAGGCCTCGATATCCGCATGGGGCCCTTGCCGCTCGATCCTGATCACTGGCTGCTTACAGCAGAGGCCGCGCAAGCGCGCGCACGCCGCTACCGCCGCTTGCCGCCCGCCTTTGCTCTGGCTTGGCGCAAGGCAGGCGGGGCCCGGTCCTGCTTGCTGGCCGAAGCCTGGCAAGACGGTGCCCCGGTGGCAGGCATGTTGTTTCTGCAACATGGCAACCGGGCCAGCTACCATACAGGCTGGGCCGGGGATGCCGGGCGTGCTGCGGATGCCCATCGGGTCTTGCTGTTTCAGGCTGCGCTCAGCCTGGCCGCCAAGGGCTGCACCAACCTTGATCTTGGCGCGCTGGACACGGTGAACACACCGGGCCTCGCCCGTTTCAAACTGGGGGCTGGAGCAGATTGTGTGCATCTGGGGGCGACCCGGATCACAGCCCCCGGCACCAGATGGGTGGCCCGCCTATTTGACAAAACTGCGCAGGCACAGGCGCAATCTCCAAGTTCCAATCACATCATCGGCTAGGAAACGAAGCGCAGAGTCCCAGCTATCAGCCCCCTGTCCTTTCCCCTAAACAGGCCCGTCTGCCCCTTTCCATCCGCTCTGCCTTGAGACACAGTGCAGCGCGCGCCACAACCGGAAGGAGCCCAGCCTGTGACCTTGCCGATCAATCCAAACATGGCCCATGCGTTTGCGCCCCCCGTTATGGAAGCGCGGCGTTGGCTCGATGGGATCGCCTTTCCCGACGATCGGCCCTTGATCAATGTCTCACAGGCTGCCCCCGTAGACCTGCCCCATGCGGACCTACGCGCAGCCATGGCGCGCATGATCGAAGACGATCCCGGCAGCCATCTCTATGGCCCTGTGCTGGGCCTGCCAGACCTGCGCAGCGCGTTGGCCGCCCGTTGGAGCAGCCACTACGGCGGAACGGTTGCGCCAGAGCAGGTTGCGATCACCTCTGGCTGCAATCAGGCCTTCACTGCCATCATGTCTGCCATCGCGGGCCCCGGTGATGCGGTGCTGGTGCCCATCCCTTACTATTTCAACCACGCCATGTGGCTCGACATGGCCGGGGTCGAGATGATCCCCCTGCCCTGTGGCCCCGGGATGATCCCCGATGCAGAGCATGCGGACTCGCTGCTGACCGAGCGCACCAAGGCCATAATCCTTGTCACGCCAAACAACCCGACGGGCGCCGAATACCCGGCAGAAACCCTCACCGCGTTCCGGGACCTCGCCCGCGCACACGGGCTGGCCCTGATTGTTGACGAAACCTATCGCGATTTTCACGCAGCCCCGCCCGGTGAGGCTCTGCATGATCTTTTCTCGGAGGACGATTGGGATGACACGGTGGTCGGGCTCTATTCCTTTTCCAAGGCCTACCGCCTAACTGGCCACCGGGTGGGCGCAGCGATGGCCAGTCCGCGGCTTCTGGCCGAGGTCGAAAAGTTTCTCGATACGGTGGCAATCTGTCCAAACCAGCTTGCCCAGCGGGCCGCCCTGTGGGGCATGCAAAACCTCGACACATGGCTGGCTGGGGAACGGCAGGAAATTCTGACCCGACGCGCCGCAATCAATGCAGGCTTCCCTGCTCTGGCCGAACGGGGCTGGCAACTCTTGGGGGCCGGGGCGTATTTCGCCTATGTTGCACATCCCTATGACATGCCCTCCGATGCGTTGGCGCCCCATCTGGTGCGCAGTGCCGGGGTGCTGGCCCTGCCGGGCACCATGTTCATGCCCCAAAGCCACCGCGCCGCGGGCGCGCAGCAGATGCGCATCGCCTTCGCCAATATCGATTCAGACGGGATTGCTGCGCTGTTTGAGCGGCTGCAGATGCCGCTCTGACGCGGCTTTGATCACCTCGTGGGCAGACTCTGGGGCTCCAAGGGCGCAGCAGCGCTTGCGAGCCCTTCCGCCATGCCCTAACACGGCGTGAACGTAGGCCGCGCCAAGACAGGAGACACGGGTATGGCAAAAAGCAAAGGCATGTCGCTGAGCAACATGTTCGTCTGGCTTCTGCTGGGGCTTTTGATCATCGGCTTGGCCGGTTTCGGGGCCACGTCCTTCGGGGCTGGGGGATCGGCCGTGGCAAAGGTGGGCGATCGGGAAATCGATGCCAACCGTTATTTCCGGGCGGCCAATGATACATTCCGCAACCTGCAAGCGCAGGGCCTGCAGATCTCATCCTCTTCTCCGGAAGGCCAGCAGGTGCTGGACCAGGTGCGCAGCCAGTTGATCCGCGATGCAGCGCTTGAGAACGAGACCATGACCCTGGGCATCTCGGTCGGCGACGAAGTGGTGGCAGAGCGCGTAGAAGCCGTGCCGGGCTTCCGCGGCATCGACGGCAGCTTTGACCGCGCAGCCTATCAAGCGGCGCTGCGCAACGTGGGCATGTCGATTCCCGAGTTTGAGGACAGCATTCGGATCGAAACCGCCCGCAATATCCTGCTGGCCTCGGTCACCAGCGGGCTCACGGTGCCCGACGCCTATGTGGATGCGCTGATCTCCTATTTCGGGGAAACCCGGGATGCACGGCTGGTGCGCTTTACCCGCAATGACCTGTCACCCGACCGGCCCGCGCCCAGCGAAGCCGAGCTGCGTGCCTTCTATGATGAAAACCCTGACCTCTTCACCCTGCCTGCACGGCGCGGCCTGTCCTATGTCTGGCTGACCCCCGATATGCTGCTGGATGACGTGGTTGTGTCAGACGAAGACCTGCAAGCGCTCTATGAGCAGCGCAGCGCCGAATTCCAGCAGCCTGAGCGCCGCATGGTTGAGCGTCTTGTCTTTGAGGACATGGATGCCGCTGAAGCCGCCATGGCGCGGCTGACCTCCGGTGAGGCAACCTTTGAAACGCTGGTCGGTGAACGCGGTCTGGAGCTGTCTGATATCGATCTTGGCGAAGTGACCAAGAAAAGCCTCGGTGCCGCGGGCGACGTGGTATTCGCTCTGACGGATAACGGAGTTGCGGGCCCGGCGGAAAGCACCCTTGGTCCGGCGCTGTTCCGGGTGAACGCGATCCTCGACCCAATCAACATCGATTTCGAGGCCGCCCGCCCGGCCTTGCGGACGGAACTGGCCCTTGAGCGCGCCCGCCGCCAGATCGATGGCCAATACACCGAGATCGAAGACATTCTTGCCTCTGGCGCCACGCTTGAAGAAGTGGCCCGCGACACGCAGATGGAACTTGGCCAGATCGAATGGTGGCCCGACATCACCGAGGGCATTGCAGGCTATGACAGCTTCCGACAGGCCGCTGCCACCGTCACGCTGGACAGCTTCCCCGAGACACTGCAGCTGGAAGATGGCGGCCTTTTCGCCCTGCGCTATGACGCCGAACTGGAGCCCACGCTGCAGCCCTATGAGGATGTCATGGACACCGTTGAGGCGCGTTGGACCGATGCTGAGGATGCGCGCGAATTGCAAGAGCTTGCCCGTTCGGCTCTGGCCCAGTTGGAAGTGGGCGGCACGCTCGAAGCCACCGGCAAATCCGTCGAAAGCTATCCCGGTCTGGGCCGTGACGGCTTTGTTCCAGGCGCCGCGCCGATTCTCACAGAACGCCTGTTCGAAATGGAACCGGGCGCACAGGAAATCGTGGACGGGTTTGGCTCGGTATTCTTGGTGGTGCTCGATGCCGTCAACGCAGCCGATATGGAGGCCGACAATGTCGCGCAGCTGCAACAGGCTCTGGCTGCGCAGGTCAACCAGAGCGTGGCAAATGATCTGGGTGCGCTTTATGCCCGCGCGATCACGCTGGATGCCGGCATTTCCTACAATCAGGGCGTCTTGAACGCGATCAACGCGGAGCTGCCCTGACATGGCAAACTTGCTGCCCGGATTTGACGCGTTCGCCGAGGGATATGAACGCGGCGAAAATCAGGTGGTGCATGTCCGCCTCGCCGCCGACCTCGACACGCCGGTATCGCTGATGCTCAAGCTGGCCGCGGCACGAAAAGACAGCTTCATGCTGGAATCGGTGACCGGTGGTGAAGTGCGCGGTCGCTACTCTGTTGTGGGCATGAAGCCTGATCTTGTCTGGCAGTGCCACGGGCAGAAAGCGCGGATCAACCGGCAGGCGCGTTTTGATTCCGATGCCTGGACAGAGGCCTCTGAAGCCCCTCTCGACAGCCTGCGCACCCTGCTGGCCGAATGTCGGATCGATCTGCCGGACGGGCTGCCGCCGATCGCGGCGGGCCTGTTCGGGTATCTGGGCTATGACATGATCCGCCTTGTCGAGCATCTGCCCAATATCAACCCCGATCCCCTAGGCCTGCCCGATGCGCAACTGATGCGCCCCTCTGTGGTGGCCGTTCTGGACGGGGTAAAGGGCGAAGTGATCGTGGTGTCGCCCGCGTTCGTGGCCGACGGTCTTTCCGCACGTGCCGCCTATGCGCAAGCGGCCGAACGCGTCATGGATGCTGTGCGCGATCTCGAGCGGGGCGTAACCGGAGACAGCCGGGAGCTGTCTGATTTCTCTGGCGGCATGGGTCCGGGCGTTTCGAACTTCGCCAAGCCGGACTACCTTGCAGCCGTCGAAAAAGCGAAAGAGTACATCAAGGCGGGCGATATCTTTCAGGTCGTGCCCTCCCAGCGCTGGACACACAGCTTTCCCCTGCCCCCCTTCGCGCTCTACCGCTCCCTGCGGCGCACGAATCCCTCGCCCTTCATGTTCTATTTCAACTTCGGCGGGTTCCAGATCGTAGGGGCCAGCCCCGAAATCCTCGTGCGCCTGCGCGAGGGTGAGGTGACCGTGCGCCCGATCGCAGGCACACGCAAACGGGGCAGCACACCGGCAGAGGACCGCGCCCTTGAAGAGGATCTGCTGTCCGATCAAAAGGAGTTGGCCGAACATCTGATGCTGCTGGATCTTGGCCGCAACGATGTCGGGCGCGTGTCAAAGATCGGCACCGTCCGCCCAACCGAGGAATTCGTGATCGAGCGCTACTCCCATGTCATGCATATCGTCTCAAACGTGGTGGGCGAGATTTCAGATGGGCATGACGCCATCACAGCGCTTTTGGCAGGCCTGCCTGCGGGCACCGTATCGGGCGCTCCCAAGGTGCGCGCCATGCAGATCATCGATGAGTTGGAACCCGAAAAGCGGGGCGTCTATGGCGGCGGTGTTGGCTATTTCAGCGCCGATGGCGATATGGATATGTGCATCGCCCTGCGCACGGCCGTTGTGAAGGATGAAAAGCTCTATATTCAGGCCGGAGGTGGCGTTGTCTATGACAGCGATCCCGAGGCCGAGTTTGAGGAAACCGTCAACAAGGCCAAGGCGATCCGCACTGCAGCAGAAGATGCCGGCCAGTTTGATCGGAGCCGCAACGCCTAACCTGCACGATACGCGCCCAAACCGCCCAACGGCCATCGCGCCGCGCGGCACCGCGCGCCGGGCCCTGACATAGGCACCAAGGCCTCAGAAATCTGACGCGTCGTCGATCTGGCGGGCCATCACAACGGTCACCGGCACCACGGCAATGCCTCTGTCTGGTGCAGCCGCCACGAAACCGCGCACGGCTTGCAGAGTTTCGGGATAGAGATGGCCGATCACCGTTTCGGAAAGGGTCTGCTGGGCCTCGAACGCGGCCCGTCCCAGATAGCGCCCGATCACGGGGGCCCGCTCGGCCTGCCCGTCAAGCAACCGATAGGCGCGCAAGGCGGGCAGCCCCGCGCGGGCCACCCCGCGCAACGCGCCATCCAATCCCCCGGGCCACAGCAAAACCCCGTGCCCGTCTGCAGACAACACGCCGGCGGAGGGCACCGGCGCATCCGTGGCGGACAGGAGGCCAACCGCGTCTGGCAGGGCCGCGAGGGTGGCCGCATCGCCCGCCGGGCCGGGGATCACAAGCACTTCGTAACCGGCGGTTCGGTACTGGCGCAGCGTTTCCGGCGCATCTTCGCGGGTGCTATCAAGGGCGATCGTAATGGGAAGCGGATCTTCCAAAAGCCCCGCCCGCAAATCCTCGGGCAGGCCCGGATCGATCAACACCATCCCCAGCAGCGGCCCCTGTGGCGCTTGCCCTTCAGCCACGGCCCCATTGCGGATCCATGCGGGCGGCGGAGGCGCGGGCGGTTCTGCAGCAGCGGGGCGATCGGTAAAGGTGCCAACCGTGCCCAGACGCTCAGCCAGAGGGATCACGGGTTTGCCAATCGTTGGGCCCTCTTCCGCGCCGCGATCTGGCAGAGCAGCGATGCGCGGCAGGCGATCGGACGGCGTGGTTTCGGCACGATCGGCTGGGCTGTCATCCGTGAGGGCAGGAACAGCCATAGCAGCAGGCGTTTCCGGGACTGCGCCTTCGCTTAGTGTGTTTGCCGATGCGTCTGTTTCGGCTGCTGCCTCGATGGGTGGCGCAGGCTGTGGGTCAGCCGGTTGCGGCGGCTGGACCGCTTCTTTGACTGATTGAGGTGCCGCACTGTCCGGGGCGGCGGCCTCAGGCGCCAAGGTCGGCGGTGCAATGCGGGGGGGTGAGGTATCCGGGTCCCGCTCCAGCGGGATCAGATCGGAATACGGGCCGCTGGTGACATCCTCAGAAGGTACGGTTTCGGTTGCCGTCTGCGTGTCCGCTTGGGGCGCGGCTGTGTCGGGCTGTGCGACAACTGCATTCGGTTGCGATGGCGATGGGCTGGGCGCGTCTGTGACCACCGGCGCAGGCGCGGCCTGTTCTGTTACGGCGGGCAGATTGGCAGAGGGCGCAGCAGGCGTGGCCGCTGGGCCGTCACGTTCCGCCAAGGCGGCCCCCTCGGTTGAAGGCGTCTGGGCCACAGGGGCAGCAGGCTGTGCAGACGCAGCCTCCTGCGCGGGTGCGCGCGGCGCATCGGACACTGCGGATGGGGCGGCGCTGTCCATGTCTTGGAGCGGCACATCCTGGGGCGGGGGCGCCTCGGTGCTGGCGCTGGCAGGCGGCGCGATGCCCTCGGCCGGCGCCGCAGTGCTGTTGTCCGGCGAAAGCCCTGTGGCAGGTTGGGCTTGCCCATCCTCTTGTGCTGGAACGGCGGTCGACTGTGGATCAGCTTCGGGCACGTCCGACAAAGGCGCATCAGCCGCATCCGGCCCCGTCGCGGCCGTTTCAGGCATAAGCTTCGGCGCGGCAAGCCAGTCTTCGTCCTCAGGGGCAATCAACTCGCTGGGCAAAGGCACGATCAGCGAAAGGTTAACAAGCATAACGCCGGCTGTCGCCGTTCCCCAAAGGGCCCCCACAAGGAAGCTTCGTGCCATTCACCTTCTCCTCAGGGCGCGTGACGGCGCCCTTTCACAAGTCTGCGCGGGACCAATGTGATGCCATGATACCTTTCCCCCCTGTGAACCGCAGGGCAAGGGTTGACCATCTCGTACCGCTCGGCCCATCTATACCGCGACCCGCCAGCGGGTTCACCCCCTGATGGAAAGGCCTGCGCGTGCTTCTGCTGATCGATAACTATGACAGTTTCACTTACAACCTTGTCCATTACTTGGGCGAGCTTGGCACAGAGGCCCATGTTGTGCGCAACGATGCGCTCACCGTACAAGAAGCCATGGGCCTTAATCCAAGTGCAATCCTGCTGTCTCCCGGCCCTTGTGACCCTCCCCAAGCGGGCATCTGCATGCCCCTGATCGCTGCCGCTGCAGAAGCGCGTATCCCCCTGTTTGGCGTGTGCCTTGGACACCAATCCATCGGGGCGGCCTTTGGCGGGACAGTCACGCGCTGCCACGAAATCGTGCATGGCAAGCTGGGCACTATGCACCACGCAGGCAAGGGCTGCTTTGCTGGGCTGCCCTCCCCTCTGCAGGCGACCCGCTATCACTCTTTGATCGTGGCCCGCGAAGACCTGCCCGACTGCCTCGAGATCACCGCGTGGCTGGACGATGGCACGATCATGGGCCTGCGGCACAAGGAACTGCCCATTGAAGGCGTACAATTCCACCCCGAGTCGATCCGCTCCGAGCATGGTCACGCCATGCTACGGACCTTCCTTGAAACGGCCAATCTCTTGGGAGAGCCAGCATGAGCGATGCAATGAAACCCCTGATTTACTCCGCCTCCGAGGGGCCTTTGTCCAAGGCGCAGGCCAAGCGCGCCTTTGAGATCCTCTTTGAGGGCGAGGCGACGGACGCGCAGATTGGCGGACTTTTGATGGCGATGCGCGCACGCGGGGAATCAGTGGCCGAATACGCCGCTGCGGCGGCCGTCATGCGCGCCAAATGCGTACCTGTCAGCGCCCCTGCGGATGCGATGGATATCGTGGGCACCGGCGGAGACGGGATGGGCACCCTGAATATCTCAACCGCAACTGCTTTCGTGGTTGCAGGGGCTGGCGTGCCCGTGGCCAAGCACGGCAACCGGAACCTCAGCTCGAAATCTGGCGCAGCAGACGCACTCGGCCAGATGGGCGTGGATGTGATGGTCGGCGCGGATGTGGTGGAAAAGGCCCTGTCAGAGGTGGGGATCGGCTTCATGATGGCCCCGATGCACCACCCCGCAATCAAACATGTCATGCCCACCCGTCAGGAACTGGGCTGCAAAACGATCTTCAACATTCTCGGGCCGTTGACGAATCCGGCCGGGGTCAAGCGCCAGCTCACGGGCGCCTTCGCGATCGATTTGATTTACCCGATGGCCGAAACCCTGCAGGAGCTTGGCTCAGAGGCGGTCTGGATCGTGCACGGCTCGGACGGCACAGATGAGCTGTCGATCGCAGGGCCCAGCTCCGTGGCCGCGTTGAAAGACGGCCAGATCACCGGCCATGAAGTGCACCCGGAAGATGCGGGCCTGCCTGTCCATCCTTTCAAAGATATTCTCGGCGGCACCCCAGAAGAAAATGCAAATGCATTCAAGGCTTTGCTTCAAGGTGAGCAGAGCGCTTACCGCGATGCCGTGCTTTTGAACGCCGCAGCTGCGCTGGTGGTGGCAGACAAGGCGTCCGATCTCAAGGCGGGTGTTGAGATCGCCCGTGACAGCATCGACAGCGGCGCCGCACGCGCAAAGGTAGAAGGGCTGGCGCGCATCACGCAGGGCGCCTGACCAGGCCGATCGGAAAGGTTTGCCTGAACATGCCCCTCCCGTCCTTTGAGCCCCGCATTGACCGCATTGGCGCCTGGGCTGAGTTGCCGTTCTTCGGCGCACCCTGGTCTGACCTGCGCGCCACGCTTGCGGCAGAGCCGCGCGATATTCTGCCCCCGGCGGAGCAGGTTTTTGCAGCCCTCGAGCGCTGCCAGCCTGACGATGTGCGCGTCGTTATCCTGGGGCAGGATCCCTACCCCACCCCCGGCCACGCCCATGGCTTTGCCTTTTCGGTAACGCCCGAAACCCGCTTGCCCCGCTCTTTGGCAAATATTTTCAAAGAGATGGAAGCTGATATTGGCGCCTGCCCGGCAACGGGCGACTTGCGCGGATGGGCCGATCAGGGGGTATTGCTTCTGAACGCAGCCCTGACGGTGCCCAGCGGCGATGCAGGCGGCCATCTTAAGATCGGCTGGCAGACGCTCTTGAGGGAGGTGCTTGACCGGCTGGCAGACCAGCCCCGCGCCTTTGTGCTCTGGGGGCAGTCAGCTGCAAAGCTGGCAGGCCCGCTCGCGCCCCATCACCTGCGTCTGGAAACGGCGCATCCCTCTCCGCTATCGGCGCGACGCGGCTTCTTTGGCTCAAAGCCGTTCTCAAAGGTGAATAGATGGTTGGAAACCCGCGGCCAAAGGCCCATAAACTGGGCCAACCCCGTTGCGAAGGGATCGTGAGACATGACACCGACCATCCTGGACAAGATCAAGGCCTACAAGCTGGAAGAGGTAGAGGCCGCAAAGGCGCATCGCTCCCTTGCTGAGGTGGAAGAGGCCGCCCGAAGCGCGCCTGCCCCACGCGGCTTTGCGACCCGTCTGAAAGAAGCCGCGCGCACCGGCTACGGGCTGATTGCCGAAATCAAGAAGGCCAGCCCGTCCAAGGGCCTGATCCGGGCGGATTTCGATCCGCCAGCGCTGGCCAAAGCCTATGAGGCCGGTGGGGCAACCTGCCTGTCCATCCTCACCGATGGGCCGTCCTTTCAAGGCGATAACACCTATCTGACAGAGGCCCGCGCGGCCGTGGACCTGCCTGCCCTGCGCAAGGATTTCATGTATGACACCTATCAGGTGGCAGAGGCCCGTGCGCTGCACGCCGATTGCATCCTGATCATCATGGCATCCGTGTCCGATACCCAGGCCAAGGAGTTGGAAGAGGCGGCCTTTGAATGGGGCATGGATGTGCTCATCGAAGTGCACAATGCCGAAGAACTTGAGCGCGCCTGCCTCCTGAAATCGCCGCTGCTGGGGATCAACAACCGGGATCTGAACACCTTCGAGACCACGCTGGATACAACGCGCACACTGGCGCGACGCGCCCCCGAAGATCGCCTGCTGGTGTCAGAATCGGGCTTGTTCACGCCAAGCGATCTGGAAGATATCTCTCAGCACGGGGCGCGCTGCTTCCTGATTGGGGAAAGCCTCATGCGCCAGGACGACGTGACGGCCGCCACAAGGGCAATCCTCGCCGGTGGCGCCCGCAATGGCGGAGGGCTCTGAGCCATGTCTCTGACCCATTTTGACGGCGAAGGCCGGGCCCATATGGTTGATGTGTCCGAAAAGGACTTCACCGACCGGATCGCGACAGCCAGCGCGCAGGTAAAGATGCTGCCTGAAACACTGGCGCATATCACCGAAGGCACGGCCAAGAAGGGCGATGTTCTGGGCGTGGCGCGGCTTGCCGGGATCATGGGGGCAAAACGCACGGCTGACCTGATCCCCCTGTGCCATCCGCTGCCGATCACGAAGGTTGCAGTCGATCTTGTGCCGGATGATACCCTGCCGGGCGTCCGCATCACAGCCACGGTCAAGACGAACGGCCAGACAGGTGTGGAGATGGAAGCCCTGACGGCGGCCTCGACCGCCGCGCTAACCGTCTATGACATGCTCAAGGCCGTGGACCGTGCGATGGAGATTGGTGACATCAAGGTTCTGGTGAAGGATGGCGGCAAATCAGGCCGTTACGAGGCCCAGCCGTGATCACCGTTGCGGAGGCGCTGGCGCGCGTCTTCGCCCTTGTCTCCGCCCTGCCCACGGAACGTGTCGCTCTGGGGGATGCCCATGGGCGCGTGCTGGCGCGCGATGTGATCGCACAGCGAGATCAACCGCCCTTCCCCGCCTCTGCGATGGATGGCTATGCGGTTGACGGCGCTGAGGCCGTGCCTGGTGCAGCTTTCAAAATCATCGGAGAATCCCGCGCCGGAGACCGGTTTGATGGCGCTGTCACGCCGGGCACGGCGGTGCGCATTTTCACCGGCGCCCCCGTACCGCCGGGGGCAGACCGTGTGATCATCCAGGAAGACGTCACGCGCATGGGCGATCAGATCAGGCTGGGATCAGATCTCGATACTGCCAGCTATGTCCGCCCCGCCGGAAACGATTTCGCAAAGGGGCACCGCATTACCGCCGGTCGCCGCCTGTCTGCCCATGATATCGGGCTGATTGCCGCCATGAATGTGCCAGAGGTCACCGTACACAGACGGCCCATTGTGGCGATCATGGCAACGGGGGATGAATTGGTAAATGTGGGCGAGACACCCGGCCCGGACCAGATTATCGCCTCTAACAGCCTGTCGATAAAGGCTATTTTGGAATCGGAAGGCGCCGAAACCCGCCTTTTGCCCATCGCGCGCGACCGGAGAGACAGCCTTGAGCTGGGTTTCAGGCTGGCGGCAGGGACCGACATGATCGTGACAACCGGGGGCGCTTCGGTGGGCGACCATGATCTTGTTGGGCCCGTTGCCGAAGCACTTGGCATGGATTTGTCATTTTACAAAATCGCCATGCGGCCGGGCAAACCACTGCTTGTCGGCACACTCAAAGATACGCCCCTCTTTGGGCTGCCCGGGAACCCCGTTTCAGGGTTGGTTTGCGCCCATATTTTCCTGCGGCCCGCCCTGCGCGTGATGACAGGCCTTCCCGCCGCGCCGCTGCCAGAGATCACGCTGCCCCTCGGCGCGCCCGTCACGCAGAACGGCCCGCGCCTGCACTACATGCGCGCCCGCATCGAAAACGGGGCGATCTTCGCTGACCCACGCCAGGACAGTTCCCTGATGTCTGTGCTGGCAGATGCAAATGCGCTGCTGATACGCCCCATAAAGGACCTTGCCAGAGAGACAGGTGAGATGGTCAAAGCGATACACCTTTAAGCTGAATGCTTGACACAAAATGAGAACGCGTGCAGAACATAAGTGAACAAAACTTGTGTGGAGACGCAAAATGCTCACGAAAAAACAGATGGATCTTCTCCAGTTCATCCATGCGCGCGTGCAGCGTGATGGCGTGCCGCCCTCCTTTGACGAGATGAAGGACGCGCTGGATCTGCGATCCAAATCCGGCATCCACAGGCTCATCACAGCGTTGGAGGAGCGGGGCTATATCCGCCGGCTTGCCCACAAGGCCAGAGCATTGGAAATCATAAAATTGCCTGACAACATGATGGCCGCTGAGGGGCCGCAGGGATTTGTGCCCCGCGTCATCGAAGGCGATCGCCCCACCGCCACCCCGCCCGAGACAGCGCCTGTGACAATCGCGGCCACGGAATTGCCTGTGATGGGCAAGATCGCAGCCGGTGTGCCGATCGCCGCGATCTCCGAAGTCAGCCACACTGTGGCGGTGCCCGGTTCTATGGTGGGCCGGGGCAACCACTACGCGCTCGAGGTCAAAGGCGACTCGATGATCAATGCCGGGATCAATGAGGGCGATGTGGTTGTGATCCGCGAAACATCCAGCGTCGAGAACGGCGATATCGTTGTGGCTGTTGTGGAGGGCTATGAAGCAACGCTGAAACGCTTCCGGCGCAAAGGCGGAATGATCGCGCTTGAAGCAGCCAATCCCGCCTTTGAAACCCGGCTCGTGCCGGAAAGTGAGGTCGAGGTGCAGGGCAAACTTGTGGGCCTGATCCGCAACTACATCTGATCGCGCGCGCCGCCTGCAGCCCGGGCGGCGCAATCTATCTGACAGCCCAAGGCCGCGCCCGCGCGGGATCATAGGACGCTTTCTGCTCCCAAGTGCCATCGTCCAGCGGCCAAATCGCCAATGCCCCTGTGGTTTTCAAAGCGTCGGGCCCCAAAACAACACAGCCCTTTGGAATGGCCTCAGGCGGCCGCGTGGCCACGACGATGTCGGCTTTGCAGCCCGCTGTGATCCGCTCTGCCTGATTGCGCCCCGAAAGCACCCGGATCGACACCCCTTGGACGCGGATCAATCGGTCATCTTTTGGGCCCGAAAACCCTTGCCGTGCCGCAGCTTCTGCTTGATCCGATCCGTCTCCGTCGTTTTCTAGCCAGATGCGCGCGGCAAACCCATCACCGCGCGGCTTTGAGAAAGCGCGCCCCTCCGCGGTCATGGCTCCAACAAGGCCGCCGCTGGGCGCTATCAGAATCGGCGGGCGCTCATGGGCCTGCCAAAGCAAAGCGCCAAACACACAGACAAGCCCCCCTGCCCATCGCAGCGGGCCCTCCCACACAATCACAATCAATGCGCCAAGCGACACAATACCGAGGGCCCAGGGCCCCGGCTCCACGACCATACGGACTGAGATGTCCTGTTCGGCAACGCGCTGGGACACGAACAAAATCCACTCAAGCCCCCATTGCATCGGCACCAGAGCCAGCCCTTCAAGGCCAAGCGCCGCCAGCACCATCGCGGCCACCCCTGCGGGCATCACCAGCACCCCCATAACCGGCACGCTGAGTGTATTTGCGATTAGGCCCAGCTGGGATACCTGGTTGAAATGCGCTGCCGAAAACGGGGCGGTTGCCGCCCCCGCCACAGCCGAAGATAAAATGACGGCCACCACCGGGTGCATCCAGAAACGCCGCCCCGGCAACCCGCGCAGAATCGAGAAAACAGCGACAAGCGCGGTGGTCGCTGCAAATGACATCTGAAAGCCCGGTGCAAACAGGCTTTCGGGCCGCCAAGCCAGCACCAGAATGGCCGCTATGGCAACTGCCCGGAGCGAGATCGCACGCTTGTCCAGAAGGATGGCCACGAGCATGACGCAGACCATGACATAGGCGCGTTGAGTGCTGACCGCGCCTCCGGAAAGCGCCAGATAGACGGCCCCCGCCAGCAGCGCCACACATGCGGCAATCTTTGCCCCAGACACGCGCAAGGCCAGCCAGGGGATAGCAGCGACCAGCGTCCAGATCACGGTAAATACGGTGCCTGTCAAAAGCCCCATATGTAGGCCCGATATGGCCAGCAGATGGGCGGTGTTTGCATCCCGCAACACCTCCACCACCTCGGTGGACACAGCGGAGCGATCCCCCGTCAGGATCGCGGCGGCAAATCCGCCCGCATCGCCAGGAATGCGCGCTTGCAGATGTGCGCTGATTTTCATGCGGTATTCAAACAGCATCAGGCGCCAGGAGTTCTGCGCGGGTGCGGCCAGAAGCACGGGCGTGCGCGTATATCCCTGCGCGCCCAAACGCAGAAAAAATGCGTGGCGGGCAAAATCAAAGCCGCCCGGCTCCAACGCTCCGCCCGGCGGTGACAAATGGGCCGTCATCATGATGCGTTGGCCGGGCTGAACCGCCAGCCAATCCTGCTGACCGTGCAGGGACACCCGGACGCGCTCTGGCGTATCTTCGGGGGACATGCGCTCCAGGCGGACCCGGTCCAGCGTCAATCGGATCTTATCGGAGGCAGAGCGGTCCATTGCCACAACCCGGCCCTCCACCGCCCCGTAGTAGCGAAAATCAAGGATTGGGGCGCTCACCGCTTGGGTGCGCCCCCAACTCAGGCAGAGCCCCAGAACAACGCAGAGAAACGCCCCGCAAATCGGTCGCCAGACTTCGGGCAGAGCCCCTTGCAGCAACACGCCGCAAGCAAGCGCCGCGCATAAGGGCAAAATCTGCGCAAATTCCGGCTCGAAAGACAGTTCGAAATAGACGACGATGCCCAATGACATGAAAATGGGCACCCATAGCAACAGCCGCCCCTGCTGTTCGAGCAGTGGCGTAACCAGCCATTGGAACAGAGCCGGTCTTGTTCTCTCCGATCCGGTTGCATACACGCCTTTAAGCTAAACTTTACGCAGTTATCGAAAGGTTAATCCCATGGCCTCCGCCGACACCTCCCCGGCGCCCTCCGGCACTGCGATCGTCACCCGGATCGCCCCCTCTCCGACGGGCTATATGCATATCGGTACGGCACGATCCGCCCTGTTCAACTGGCTCTTCGCCCGACGCCATGGCGGCACCTTCCTGCTGCGCATCGAGGATACGGACCGCGCCCGCTCCACCCCGCAGGCAACAGACGCCATCCTGCAAGGCATGGCGTGGCTGGGCCTGGAACATGATGGTGACGCGATCAGCCAGTTTGCCCGGGCGGACCGTCATGCAGAGGTTGCCCGTGCAATGCTCGAGGCAGGGCAAGCTTATAAGTGCTTTTCCACGCAGGAAGAGATTGCCGCGTTCCGCGAAGCGGCGCGGGCCGAGGGACGCTCGACCCTGTTTCGTTCGCCCTGGCGCGATGCTGATCCTGCAACCCACCCTGACGGGGACTATGTGCTGCGCGTGAAAGCCCCTGCCAGCGGCGAAACCATTGTCGAAGACGAGGTGCAGGGCACCGTCACATTCCGCAACGATCTGCTCGATGACATGGTGATCCTGCGTTCGGACGGCTCGCCCACCTATATGCTTGCCGTTGTGGTGGACGATCACGACATGGGCGTAACCCACGTGATCCGGGGTGACGATCACCTGTCAAACACCCCGCGCCAGCTGATGATCTATGCAGCTATGGGCTGGCAGCCCCCGATTTACGCGCATATGCCCCTGATTTATGGCGCAGATGGCAAAAAGCTGTCGAAACGCCATGGCGCCACGGGCGTGGAAGAATATCAGGCCATGGGCTATCCGGCTGCTGGCATGCGCAACTACCTTGCCCGTCTGGGTTGGAGCCACGGCGACGATGAGTTTTTCACCGACGAACAAGCCCGTGCGTGGTTTGATCTGACGGGAATCAACAAATCGCCTGCCCGGTTCGATTTCAAGAAATTGGAACATCTGTGCGGCCAGCATATCGCAATCATGGAAGATGCCGATATCGTTGCTCAGATCGAAGGCTATCTTGATGCTGCGGCGCAGCCAGAATTGACCGCCGCTCAGAAGGACGGCCTCAAATCTGCGATGTATTGCCTCAAGGATCGGGCGCGGACCTTCCCTGATTTGCTCGACAAAGCCCATTTTGTGTTGGCAAACCGGCCCATCACAGCCGATGAAAAAGCAGCCAAGGCGCTCGATGATGTATCCCGTGGTATACTGTCTGAATTGACGCCGCACCTGCAAAATGCTAGCTGGTCCCGTGACGAACTTGAGGGTTTGCTGAACAGCTTCTGCGCTGCACGAGAGCTAAAGTTTGGCAAGCTGGCAGCGCCCATGCGCGCTGCACTTGCAGGGCGTTCCGCAACACCGAGTGTCTTTGACATGATGCTCGTTCTGGGCCGGGAAGAAAGCATCGCCCGGCTGACCGACGCTGCCGTGAAGGGGTGAGGCAACGCCGCCCCTAAGGTTGCACCTAATTAGTATCCGAGTGCGATTTGCGCGCTCTGGCCCGGCCGACTGAAAGGATTTCGTATGCCAGATACCAGCCGACCCGCAAAAACTGCGACGCTCCTCTTTGATGGGAAGGAAATCGACCTGCCCGTTCTGTCGGGAAGCATCGGGCCGGACGTGATCGACATCCGCAAGCTCTATGCCCAGACCGGTGCCTTCACCTATGATCCGGGCTTCACCTCCACCTCCGCGTGCGAAAGCACCATCACCTTCATCGACGGTGACAAGGGGGAGTTGCTGCACCGCGGGTATGACATCGACAGCCTTGCGGGCAAGTCGCATTACCTCGAAGTCTGCTACTTGCTGCTCTACGGTGAACTGCCCTCCGCCAAGCAGCTCGAAGAGTTTGAGTCAACGATCACGCACCACACCATGCTGCACGAGCAGATGGGCAATTTCTTCCGCGGTTTCCGCCGCGACGCCCATCCGATGGCCGTTATGGTGGGCGTGGTTGGTGCCATGTCTGCGTTCTATCACGACAGCACGGACATCTCTGATCCGCTGCAGCGCGAGATCGCATCGCACCGCCTGATCGCCAAGATGCCTACAATTGCCGCCTGGGCTTACAAATACACGATCGGGCAGCCGTTCATCTATCCGCGCAATGATCTGGATTACGCTGCAAACTTCCTGCACATGTGCTTTGCCGTGCCTGCGGAAGAGTATGCGGTAAACCCGATCCTGTCGCGCGCCATGGACCGGATCTTTACGCTCCATGCCGACCACGAGCAGAACGCCTCCACCTCCACGGTGCGCCTTGCGTCCTCCTCCGGGGCCAACCCGTTTGCCTGTATCGCAGCTGGCATTGCCTGCCTCTGGGGCCCCGCCCATGGCGGCGCCAATCAGGCCTGCCTCGAAATGCTCAAGGAAATTGGCACGCCGGACCGGATCCCTGAGTATATCGCCCGCGCCAAGGATAAGAACGATCCGTTCCGCCTGATGGGTTTTGGCCACCGCGTCTACAAGAACTTCGATCCACGCGCGACGGTGATGAAGCAATCTGCCGATGAGGTGCTGGAACTGCTCGGCGTTGAAAACAACCCGATCCTGGCCACGGCAAAGGAATTGGAACAAGCCGCGCTGGCCGATCCCTACTTTGCCGAGAAAAAGCTGTTCCCGAATGTGGATTTCTATTCGGGCATCATTCTCGAAGCGATGGGCTTCCCCACCTCGATGTTCACGCCCATTTTTGCGCTGTCGCGCACGGTTGGCTGGATTTCCCAGTGGAAAGAACAGCTTGGCGATCCGTCTATGAAGATCGGGCGGCCCCGTCAGCTCTATACCGGCGCCACGGCACGGGTCTACACGGATGTGGAAGACAGGTAATTGAGACGCGCCCTGCCACAAGGCAGCGCGGATCGGTAAGATGCAAAGGGCCCCATCGGGGCCCTTTTCCTTTTCTCAGAACATCGCGCTTGGCAGTTGCCTCTGCCCCCTCCTTAGCCACGGCCGCGATAGGGGGCCACGCCCTGATCCGGGATCCATACATCTGCCGGCAAAGGACCCGTTTGCCAGAACACATCGATCGGAATGCCGCCGCGCGGATACCAATAGCCCCCAATGCGCAGCCAGGTGGGCTCCAGAAAGTCCTGCAGGCGGCGCGCGATTGAGATCGTGCAATCCTCATGGAAGGCGCCGTGATTGCGAAACGAGGTCAGATACAGCTTGAGCGATTTACTTTCGACCAGCCAAGCGCCCGGCACGTAGTCGATCACCAGATGGGCAAAGTCCGGCGCGCCAGTCATGGGACACAGGGAGGTAAACTCTGGCGCGGTAAAGCGCACATTGTATTGGATATCCGCTTGCGGGTTCTGCACCCGCTCCAGCTCGGCCTCTTCGGGCGATTGCGGGATTTTCGTTGCCCCGCCAAGCTGGGTGAGTTTGTCGTAGATGCTGTCGCTCATCGATGCTCCGCCTCCCTGCGCTGACGCGTTCGGGCCGAACACGCCTTTCGGGGATAAGTTAGACGGGCAAAGCAACAAGTCTCGGGGAAAAGCAGCCCCCTCCGCACCGCACCAACGATTTCACGGTGCGGTGGGGCAAGGGGGCGCCGTTTTTAGCGGCCTTCGTACTGGGCCGGACGCTTTTCGATAAAGGCGAGGACACCTTCCTTGAAATCCCGGCTTTGGCCCAACTCACCTTGCAATTGCGCCTCGAGCGCCAATTGACCTTCGAGATCGTGATTGAACGTCCCGCGCAGGGCTTTCTTGGCGTTGCCATAGGCCATGGTCGGCCCTTTTGCCAGATGCAGGGCACGGTCCCACCACTGCTGAGCAAACTGCTCATCCGGCACGGATTCCCAAATCATGCCCCAGTCATCTGCCTGTTTTGCGGTGATCTTCTCTGCAAACAGGGCCGCGCCCATGGCTTTGGCAAAGCCCATCTGGCGAGGCAGCCAATAGGTGCCGCCCGCATCCGGGATCAGGCCGATGCGCGTGAAGGCCTGCAGGAAAAAGGCGCTTTCGGTCGCGATGACGACGTCAGCGGCGAGGGCAAGGTTTGCGCCGGCGCCAGCCGCTGCGCCGTTGACGGCACAGATCGTGGGCACGGGGCAGTCGAAAATTGCCTTGAGCATGGGAACATACTCATCGCGCAATGTCCGCTCCAGATCGAGGTTGCCCGCATTGGCCCGATCGCCAAGGTCTTGGCCCGAGCAAAATGCATTGCCCGATCCTGTCAGCACAACCACGCGGCCTTCCTTGCCGCCAGTGATCACGGCATCGGTGATTTCAGCCCGCATCTGCGTGTTGAGGGCGTTCATCACGTCGGCACGGTTCAGGGTCACGATGGCCACATCGTTGCGAACGGCGTAGCGGATGGTTTCATACTGCATCTGGATCTCCTCGGCTGCGGTGGCGCTGCCGCATCGTAAGCCTGACGACAGTCAAACGAAAGCCCTGAGCGCAAACGACATTACGTCAGTGCCGCCTCAATTACGCAGTTACTTCTGGTTCAAAATCTCATCAAGGCGGGCCTGTTCGGCCTCCGAAAGCGCGGCCTCTGGCACTGTACCCGCGCGGGCCCTGCCCCGCACATAGACCACCGCAATGCCTAGGCCCACCAAAAGCAAGCCGGGGCCCGCCAGCCACAGCAAGATGTTGCTGCCTGCATGGGAAGGCCGCATCAAGGCGAACTCTCCGTAGCGTTCCAGAAAGAAGGCCCGCACCTCTTCGGGGCTTTTGCCCTCTGCCACCAGTTCCCGCACGGCGCGGCGGGCATCCACCGCCCATTCCGCATTGGACGAGGCGATGGCTTCCGACTGGCATTTCACACACCGGATCTCAAAATCCAGCTTGCGGGCAATGGCTTCCAGCTCCGGGTCGGCCAGCATCTCTGAGGGATCCAGCGCAAAAGCTGGCAGCACCATCCAGAGCGACAGCACGCATGCGGAAATCAGGCGCATCATTCGGCGGGAACTCCTGCGTTTGGCGGCGCCTGCTTGCGCGCGCCCGCAGCCACCCGGTAGCGGCGATCGGTCAGCGAGGCCAGCCCCCCGAGTGCCATGATGATGCAGCCAGCCCAGATCCAATTGGCAAAGGGCTTGATATAGGTGCGCACAGCCCAAGCTCCATCCGCCTGCGGATCGCCGATCACGACGTAGAGATCGCGCAGGAACCCATTCGCAATCGCAGCCTCCGTGGTGGGCATCTGTGCGACCGGGTAAACCCGTTTTTCCGGGCTGAGCATGGCCACTGTGCGCCCATCGCGCTGCATCTCGATCGTGGCAATGGTAGAATAGTAATTCGGGCCCTGCACCTCACTTACATCGCGCAGGATGACCGTATAGCCCCCCACCTCATAGGGTGCATTTATCTGAGCCACGCGAATATCTTCCACCTGCCATGCCATCAGAAGGCAGATGCCCAACGTGGTGATCCCAAGGCCGCCATGGGCCAAGGCCTTGCCCCAGTCGGCGCCCGGCAAACGCGTCAAACGCTGTAGGCGCACACTGAGGGCGCCGCGCCCGGTGCGTTGGAACAAGTCCGTTGCTGCCCCTGCAATGACCCAGCCCCCAAGCGCCGCCCCCAACGGGGCGAGGATTGTCGTCTCGGTCTGGACCGCGAAGGCCAAGGCCGCCAAAACGAGCGACAGAAAAAGCGCGCCCCAAAGTGTCTTCATCGTGCGCCCGGGCTTTGCGCGCTTCCACGCCAGGGCAGAGCCGATGGGCAGGATCGCAAGCAGGGCAATCATGAAGGGGCTGAAGGCCGAATCGAAAAACGGCGGGCCGACAGACAGGGTCCTGTCCCAGATCATTTCGGCCACGAGGGGCCAAAGCGTTCCGACAAACACCACAAAGCACGAAACGGCGAGCAGAATATTGTTAAGAACAAGGGCGCTTTCACGGCTGACCATGCCAAACACGCCCTTGGCTTCCATCGTGCCCGCGCGCGCTGCGTACAGCGTGAGCGCACCGCCGGTAAACACCATCAGGATGATCAGGATCAGCAGGCCGCGCTCTGGATCATTGGCAAAAGCGTGGACAGATGTCAGCACGCCAGAGCGGACGATAAATGTCCCGATCAAGGAGAACCCAAACGCCATGATCGCCAGCAGGATTGTCCAGTTCTTCAGGGCCTCCCGCTTTTCGACCACGATGGCGGAATGCAGCAAGGCGGCGGCCAGAAGCCAAGGCATGAAGCTGGCGTTTTCCACAGGATCCCAGAACCAGAATCCGCCCCAGCCCAGCTCGTAGTAGGCCCACCACGACCCAAGCGCGATCCCGATTGTCAGAAACATCCAAGCTGCCAGCGTCCAAGGACGCACCCAACGCCCCCAGGCGGCATCCACGCGGCCCTCAATCAAAGCCGCCACCGCAAAGGAAAACGCCATCGAGAGCCCAACATAGCCGAGATAGAGAAAGGGCGGGTGAAAGGCGAGGCCAGGATCCTGCAACAGAGGGTTGAGGTCTTGGCCGTTCATCGGCGGGGCGGCGAGGCGCTCAAACGGGTTCGAGGTGAACAGAATGAAGGCGTAGAAGGCCACGCCAACAGCCGCCTGCACCGCAAGCACCCGTGCCCGAAAGGTTGTGGACAGGTTGCCACCGAACCAAGCCGCGGAGGCCCCAAAGAGAGCCAGGATCAAAACCCACAAAAGCATTGAGCCTTCGTGATTTCCCCATACGCCGGACACTTTGTAGAGCATCGGCTTGAGCGTATGCGAGTTGAGCGTTACGAGGCGCAGCGAAAAGTCTGACGTGACGAAAGCATAGGTCAGGGCTGCAAAACTGGCCGCACAAAGCAAAAACTGCGCCGTGGCCGCAGGACCAGCCACCGCCATCCAACCAGACCACCGGTAATGGGCACCGATCAATGGAACGGTGGCTTGCACCAAAGCGACAACCGCAGCCAGTACCAGCGCGAAATGACCAAGTTCGACTATCATAGCGTGAAGGTAGCCCAGCCGCAGGCGCGCGCCAATGGGCTGATAGGTGCGACATGGCAGCCGATCGCGGCAAACAACGCAGATGTGACCGCCCTATCGGCAGTTCAAGTGCTCAGCCCACTCGGCAAAACAAAGCCGCCTTTCAGAAGGTAGGCGACGACGGCCATGATCAACGCTCCGATCACCAGCCGAACAAGCCATTTTAGCATGTCCTCAATGACAGAAAGCCTGCGTTCGACAGCCGCACGATGGACCTGCTCAACCGCAGTGCGGGTTTCCAGCGTGTGGAGGTTCTGCTCAATCCGTTGCATCCAATCATTATCCACGGCTCTGCCTCCAATCTGACAGGGCCGGATTGTCATGGGCGCCGGCAGCGGTGGGCAACAATTCACCATCGACAGTCATATCAGGGGAAAACCCATCTGCTTCGGGCAGACCCGCCCCTGCTTCCAGAGCCCGCAATTCAGCAAGATTGGCTGTTACCTGTTTTGTGCGGGCAACCGTGGCCGTCAAACTGCGTTGAAACTCCTGGCCTTTGGCCTGATGGCGCGCGCCAAAATAGAACGACACAATTGCGCCGAGCAGCCACCAAAGCGGCTCTGGCACAAGCGCGATGCCCTGCATGCGCCCGGCAAACCAGATCGGATCGATCATGGCTGCTACAAAAAGGCCCAAAGTGCCAAGCGCCAATGCCGGGCGGGGCAGACGGTTGAGGCCATCCACGAAGCGATCAAACAGGCCTTTGCGCGGCGCAGCGAACTCAGCGGCGAATTGCGCCAGTGCGGCCTGCTCCTTGATCGAGAGGCGTTGCTCTTCTGCCTCCGCGTTGGGGCGGAACACCTCTACCGTTTCCCGGATAACATTGCGGTTGCCCCCAAAAAGCGTGGCAAAAAGCGAACCGATCATCCCCATGAGGCAACCCTTTCCGCGTGTTGGGCCGCGCTGAGATGGTAGCGCGGGGAAATGAATTCTTCGGCACGGGCAATCCAGCCCCCCTTCCCGCCATCCCGGCGACGCGCGTATTTGCGCGACTTGGGCCGCCGATCAGCCAAGGCATAGTAGTAGTTGCGCCGGGCAATCCCGTAGGCATCACCGATGTGATCAGGCGCTTTGGCCGCAGCCTCGCCCGCCGCCGTGATCGTCTGCGGGCCGATAACCCCATCCACGGACACGGGCCAGCCCATCTCATTGAGCAGCCGCTGCAGGATTTTGACCGCATGTGCGCCCGCATTGACATACATGTCGAAAACGCTGGCCTGCAGCGGTTGGGGCAAATCGTTAATGCGAGGGCGCTCGAAGTAATGCTCAACGAAAATGGAGACGGCCTGCGCCTTGGTCAGTTTGCGGACATCGGAGGTGCCGACGCGGCCATCGCCGTCGAGATCAAGCCCCAGTCTGCGCATGGTGTGGATCGTGACGCCATATTTCGTGGCCCCACCCGGATCATCAGGATCGTTGACGTAGCCCCCCTCACGGATGACGATTTCTTCGGCAATGGTCTGCACAGTTTGCATCGGCTTGGCCTTTGGCACGGGTAAAAACTCGCGCAAAGGCTGCCAGAGAGGGGTTAACAGGGCTTAGGATATGCGTGCGCTGGGTGTTGCGTGGCTTTGCCCAAAAGGCAGGCCGCGCACCGCACTCAGGTCTCTGGCTCTTGGTAGACGCCCTGCTCTTTCAATGCGTCGACGACCTCTGCGGGCATGTAGGTCTCATCATGGCGTGCGAGGATCTCTGATGCCTCAAACACCCCATTTACCAAGCGCCCTGTGCCAACCATGCCCTGCCCTTCAGCAAAGAGATCGGGAAGAACACCGCGATAGGTAACGGCGACAGATGCCCCCCCATCCGTGACCGAGAAGCGGATGGTTTCGCCCTGCCCGCGCACCAGCGTCCCTTCTTCCACCAAACCGCCAATGCGAAACACTTCACTTGGGGCGGGCGGGTCTGCGGCCACTTCGGAGGGTGAGCGGAAGAAATTGATCCCGTCACGCATGGCGTAACCAATCAGCACAGTGGCAAGGGTCAGCGCAACGAAAGCTGCCACGATCACTTGGATCCTGCGCTGCTTCTTCAGGCCTTTCATCTTCCGATCCCCTTTGTTTTGCGCCGCTCCTAAGGAAACAGCGGCGTCAAATTCAGGCCTGCATCTTCGGCAAGCCCAAGCATGAGATTGGCATTTTGCAGCGCTTGTCCAGAGCTGCCCTTCGTCAGATTATCGAGGGCCGCATGGACCGTTGCACGCCCCCCACCCCGTTCGGCAGATACACCGATATGCACCAAGTTACTGCCCCTGATATGGCGCGTGGAGGGCACTTCACCAAGGGGCAAAACCTCGACAAACTTCTCCGCCGCATAGCGCTGCGACAAGGCACTGTGGATCGCTGTGGCATCGCCTTTCACATAGGCTGCAGAAAGGATACCGCGGTTCGCCGGAACCAATGTGGGTGTGAAATGGAGAGCCACCGGACGGCCCGCTGCTTTGGACAGTTCCTGATCAAACTCGCCAAGATGGCGATGCTTGCCGCCTGTGGCGTAGGCATGCCAGCCCTCTGACAGCTCGGCATGCAACAAGTTTTCTTTGAGCGCGCGCCCAGCGCCGGAAACGCCCACCTTCATGTCGAGGATGATATCATCCAGATCAATGAGCGCCCCGTCCATCAAAGGCAGCAGCGAATATAGACCGGTTGCCGCATTGCAGCCTGTGCCAGCAACGAAACGTGCCGCACGGATATCCTCGCGATAAAACTCGGTCAGCCCGTAGACCGCCTCCTTCTGCAAATCCAGCGCCGCGTGCGGCTGCCCATACCAGGTTTCGTAATCTACCGGATCGCGCAGCCGGAAATCGGCTGAAAGGTCTACGACCTTGAGATGGCTCGGCAATGTAGGGATAACCTGCTGGCTGGTGACATGGGGCAATGCACAAAACACCAGATCGACTGAGGCAAGGTCCATCTCCTCGCGTTTTTGCAGCCGTGGCAGGGCCATGTGGCGCAGATGCGGAAACACAGCCGACATTTCAAGCCCGGCCTTGCGGTCAGCGCCTAGCGCGGTGATGTGAATGTCGGGGTGGCCGGCAATCAAGCGGATCAATTCGGCGCCCGTGTAGCCGGACGCTCCTAGGATGGCGACGTTATGGGCCATGCAGGACCCTTTCTTTGTGCATAGTTTTCAGCGGGATAACGAAGAAGCGGAGCAATCGTCAAGCTTGCTCGAACACAATGCGTCGTCGCAGGAACTGAGTTGCCCGATCACTGACGGATCGCGGATCGCCCGTCGTGAGGAAAATTGAACTGACACTGTCACCCAATTTGTCCGGATGCCGTGCCAAATAATCCTCAAGGCTTTCCGCAACCAGGTCCGCCTGGCTGTAGACTTTCACAGAAGGGCCCAACGCATCCTGAAAAACATCCTGCATGAGCGGATAATGCGTGCAGCCCAATATCGCCGCTTCGGGGCTGGGCATCTTGCGCTTGAGGGCATCCACATGGCTGCGCACCAGAGCCTCTGCTAGGATCATATCCCCGTCTTCGATGGCATCGACCACCCCACCGCAGGCCTGCGCCTCTACATCGACGCCGATCGCCCGGAACGCCAGCTCCCTTTGAAATGCCCGGCTGGCCACGGTTGCGGGGGTTGCAAAAAGCGCCACATTGCGCACCGAAACCTCCCGCGGCGGGGAGTTGTCGCCCCATTGCCGCTCCGTGAGCGCCTCGATCAAGGGCACAAAGACCCCAAGCACCCTCTTGTCCGATGGCACCCAGCTTTCCTGCATCCGCCTCAGCGCGGCAGCAGAAGCCGTGTTGCAGGCAAGTATGACAAGATCACAGCCCGCATCCCAAAGACGGCTAACGCCCGTGCAGGTGAGCTCATACACATCTTGCGCATCGCGCACCCCGTAGGGCGCATGCTGATTGTCGCCCAGATACGCGAACGGAACATCCGGCAAACGCTTGCTTGCCGCATCCAGAACAGTCAGCCCGCCCAGTCCACTGTCAAAAATTCCAACCGCCATCAGGTGCCACGCCGCTTAACATCAAACTCGAAGCCATAGCCCAAATGTTGCATTGGGCGCGGCCCCAGTTTGTATGTTTCCTCTCTCAGGAAGTCCATCATTGCCTTTGTGTCTTTCCCGTAAGCGTTGAGCTTGTCTCGACACAATGGCGCGCCCACGACGATATCCACGGGCGCGTCCACCCGCTCCTTGAACTCCCGGATCAGCATCGCCAAGCGCAAGCTCATATGTAAGTGGCTTGCAATCTGGAACATCCGGCTGTTCGCCCCGTTGAAAAAAACCGGCACAACACGCGCGTTGGACTTGGCCACCATCCGCGCAGTGAACCCGCGCCACTCCGGGTCAAGCGGCGTTGCAAACGGACGGTTGGCCGTCGACACTGTCCCCCCAGGGAAGACCCCAATTGCCCCACCATCTGACAGATATTGCAAAGCGGCTTTGCGGGTTTCGATATTGGTTTTGACCGCCTCCTTACTGTCGTCGAAAGACACTGGAAGGATCGATCGATCCAAATCCTCCGCTTTCCTGAAAACCTGGTGCGCGAGAATGCGGAAATCATCCCGCGTGGAAGACAGGATGTGCCCCATGACAAGGCCATCCAGAATGCCGTAGGGGTGATTGGCTATCACGATCAAAGGGCCGTCGCGCGGAATATTTTCCAGGCTGCCCCCCACCACATTCAGGCTGAGACCGTAGCGTTCTAACATAACCTGCCAAAAATCGCGTCCCTGCGCGACTTCAGCTTCATACCCCTTGGCCCGTTTGATCATACGAATCCGTCCGGTCGCGTTCTCGACGGCGCGAATGAAGGCGCGCCCCCCTTTTGAGCGTGCGGAAGACGCATAGGAAATATCGCGCGCTATTTGGGTGGTTGAGGTTCTGGGCATGGGTATTGATCCGGCGCAATCAGGGTCCGCATGGGGAGCGGTAAACTGTCTTTGCATCATATAGGTGACAGTTCACCCAGCCCACGCATTACTCGGCGGCATGCGCCATCGGACTATCACCGCCAGTTGCCCCGTCGAGACGCATCCACAGAGCCGCGCGCATGTCAGCGGCTTGCTTGGCGTTTGCCTCCTTCACGGGGCCGAAGCCGCGTATCTGCAGCGGCAACTCAGCCAATGCCCGAAGATCCGCCGGATCCGCTGTGTCCAGCTTTTCCAGCATGCGGGTCATGTCAGCCTCATATTCTCGGATCAATGCCCGCTCCATTCGGCGCTCTGCCGTGTAGCCGAACACATCAAACGGTGTGCCGCGCAGCCGCTTCATGCGCGCAAGCATCGGGAACATACGTGCAATCTCTGCCCCAAAGCGGCGCTTGGCAGGCCGCCCATCGCGCCCCGGCTTGCTCATAACGGGTGGGGCTAGGTGGTAGGTAAACTTGAGATCCCCATCAAAGGCTGCTTCCGCCTTTTCCCGAGTGGAGCGCAAGAGCCGCGCCACTTCGTATTCATCCTTGTAGGACAGCAGCTTGTGATACCCTTTCGCCACGGCAAGACGCAATTCCGGATCTTCGAACCGCGCCACCATCTTCTGATACCTGCGCGAAAGACGCTTGCTCTGATACGCCACAAGATGCTCGGCCCGGAAGGCAATTTGTTCGGCGGGCGTGCGCACAACCGTTCCAGTCTGATCGCCCAAGGCCACTTGATTTGCCTCTGAAGGGTTCAAGGCAGCCCAGCGCCCAATCTCAAAGGCCCGCAGATTGCGCTCGACAGCGGCCCCGTTCAGGGTAACGGCCTCTATGATCGCAGCATGGCTCAGGGGCACGAGCCCTTTTTGCCAAGCGGCCCCAAGCACCATCATATTTGAATAGATCGAATCCCCGAGGCTGACTTGCGCAAGCTTGCTCGCGTCAAAGAAGGTCGCATCTTCGCGCAGCTTAGCCTGCACCTGCAGTTGCAGCCTGTCCCCAGGGATGCGGAACTCGGTATCACGGGTAAACTCTCCGGTGATTGCTTCGGCAGCATTGACCACTGCACGGGTTTGGCCGCTCCGCATAAGGCCGAGCGTTTTGGCCCCGGCTGTTGTCACCAAATCCCCGCCGATCACCGCATGCGCTTCGCCGGTTGCCACACGAATGGCTGATATATCCTGCGGCGCGTTTGCCAGCCGCAGATGAATGTGAACAGCGCCGCCCTTTTGCGCCAGCCCAGCCATTTCAATCATCCCGGCCCCTTTGTCATCAAGCCTGGCAGCCATGGCCAGAATGGCGCCGATGGTCACGACACCTGTGCCCCCAACCCCGGTGATGACAATGTTATGGGTGCCGTCGATGCCCGGCAGATCAGGGTCTGGCAGAGCCTCAAAGGAAATCTCAGCTGTGGGTTCCTTGCGGATCTTTGCCCCCTCCACCGTAACGAAGGAGGGGCAGAAGCCCTGAACACAACTGAAATCCTTGTTGCAGGTGCTCTGGTCCACGGCGCGCTTGCGTCCAAGTTCTGTTTCGACAGGCACGATCGACACGCAGTTCGACTGCACACCGCAATCCCCGCAGCCCTCACAAACATCCGTATTGATAAAGATGCGCTTGTCCGGATCCGGGAACTCGCCGCGCTTGCGGCGCCGACGCTTTTCGGCCGCGCATGTCTGAATATATACGATCACCGAAACGCCCTCATGGGCGGCGCAATCCTCCTGAACATCCATCAGGCGATCCCTGCCCGACATCGCAACGTCCTTTGGAAAATCTGCGGGGTTCACATCTTCCTTCTCGTCATAGACAACGTGAACCTTCCCGACCCCCATCGCCAAAACCTCACGCACGATCCGCTGCGGGGTTACATCGCCATCGTTGGTTTGGCCGCCAGTCATGGCAACAGCGTCATTGTAGAGAATTTTGTAGGTTATATGGGTCCCTGCGGCGACGGCTGCGCGGATCGCAAGGCTTCCCGAGTGGTTGTAGGTGCCATCCCCGATGTTCTGGAATATGTGACTGCGCTCGGAAAACAGGCTTTCGCCCATCCAGTTTGCGCCTTCACCCCCCATATGCGTGTAGGCCTCCGTGTCGCGGTCCATCCATTTGACCATGAAATGGCAGCCAATGCCGGCCCCTGCCCGCGCGCCATCAGGCACTTTGGTTGAAGTATTGTGGGGGCATCCGGAGCAGAAGTAGGGCAAGCGGGCGGCAATATCGGTGGCATTGTCCGCGCGCCGCACCTCTTCGATCTGGGCCAAACCCGCTTTGATACGATCCGTTCCCCGCCCCTCATCAATTAGAATGGCGCCCAACTTCGCAGCGATTTCTACGGGGTCGAGGGCGTAGTGGCTTTGAAACAGCTCTTCCTGCCCCATCTTTGCGCCGTAAACCCGGCGACCGCGGCGATCATCAAAAATCGCCTCCTTCACCTGCACTTCAATAAGTTTGCGCTTTTCTTCGACAACGACGATCAGCTCGAGCCCTTCCGCCCAATCGCTAAAGCCCGCCATGTCGAGAGGCCAGGTTTGGCCCACCTTATAGGCTGTCAGGCCAAGCCGCTCTGCTTCAGCCGCATCTATGCCCAGCAAAGACAAGGCGTGCATCAAATCGAGCCAGTTTTTGCCTGCCGCAACAAATCCGATCTTTGCGCCCGGCTTTCCCATCAGGCGCTTGTCCATTCCGTTGGCGCGCGAAAAAGCCTCTGCGGCGGCTCGCTTGTATCGAAACAAGCGTTCCTCCTGGGGGATCCAATGATCATTGAGACGGATATTCAACCCGCCCTCTGGCATATCGAACTGCGGCTGCACAAAGGACATGCGATCGGGGCGCGCATCCACAACGGACGTGGCTTCCACCGTGTCCTTCATCGTCTTGAGGCCTACCCAGACGCCAGCAAAGCGGCTGAGTGCCCAGCCATAGAGGCCATAGTCGAGGATCTCCTGCACACCCGCCGGAGAAACAACAGGCATATGGGCATCCACCATCGCCCAATCTGACTGATGGCACGTGGTGGAGCTTTCGCCCGTGTGATCATCCCCCATCGCCATGACCACGCCACCATGAGGTGAGGTCCCGGCCATGTTGACGTGCCGCATGACGTCACCCGACCGGTCGACGCCCGGCCCCTTGCCATACCAAAGGCCAAATACACCGTCGAAACGCCCCTCACCGCGCAATTCAGCCTGCTGAGTGCCCCAGATAGCTGTTGCTGCGAGATCTTCGTTGAGGCCGGGCTGAAATTGAATATCGTTGGCCTGCAAAACCTTACCGGCCCGCGACATCTGCATATCCACAGCGCCGAGGGGCGAGCCCCGGTAGCCCGTGCAAAATCCAGCGGTTTGCAATCCGGCCTGCACGTCACGGGCCTTCTGCATCAGCATCAGACGGACAAGCGCCTGTGTTCCATTCAACAAAACGGTTGGCTTCTCGAGATCGAAGCGGTCGGCAAGACTAACGCTTTGCAAGCCCATTCTGCCCTCCCAAGCACGAACGCTGACTGTGTATATAGTAGGTCACAATTTCTGACCTACAAAGAAAAAATCTACCCATTTGCCTCGGCACTGCCCATAGCCAGCACGCAATACCGATGTTAGCGTAAAAGGTACGAAACCAATGCAGGTGTTTCACGAATGGACTGGGATAAGCTCAGAATATTTCACGCGGTCGCGGATGCTGGCAGCCTGACCCATGCAGGTGAAACACTGCATCTGAGCCAGTCAGCTGTCTCCCGTCAGATTCGCGCCCTCGAAGAGAGCCTGAACGCAACCCTGTTCCACCGCCATGCGCGGGGTCTGATTCTCACGGAACAGGGTGAATTGTTGTTCGATGCGACACGGGCAATGAACAAGCGCCTTGATGCCGCCGCAGCTCGGATCCGAGACAGTGCCGAGGAAGTTTTCGGAGAATTGCGCATCACAACAACCATTGGGTTTGGATCCCTGTGGTTGGCGCCACGTTTGGCGGGCCTATACCGCCAATACCCCGATTTGATGATCGATCTGATGCTGGAGGAACGGGTGCTCGACTTACCCATGCGCGAAGCCGATGTGGCAATCCGCATGAAAGAACCCAGCCAAGCAGACCTGATCCGCAAAAAACTGATGACGGTGCAGATGCGGCTCTACGCCACGCAAGACTATCTCGATCGCGTCGGCACACCGACCTCTCTGGAAGATCTAGCACCCCATCGCCTGATCTCTCAGGCGGCCTCTTCCACGCAGGTCGCGGCCGGCGCAGGCTTGGTTAACATGCTGCTGACACACCCCGTGGGATCGCGCCTGACGGTCAATAACTATTTCGGAGTGTTGCAAGGTGTACTCAATGGGCTTGGGATTGGTGTGCTGCCCAACTACGTTGCTCAGGGCGAGCCACAGCTCGTCAGAGTGCTTCCGGACATCGAAAGCGTCGAGGTGCCCGTATACCTCGCCTACCCAGAAGAACTACGCCATTCCAAGCGCATAGGCGCTTTTCGTGATTTTGTGGTTGAAGAAATTCAGAAAGGCCGCGCGCGGCAAAGCTAGCCTCAGCGGTCGCGCTGCAGCCCGACTTCACACGCAAGCCATGCAAAAATGTCATGACAGGTATGACCAAACTATGAACACTTACCCCTTGATTGGAATGGGGCGCAGGTCTACCTCAGTAATCAGACAAGGGCACTGCTCTTGTCTTACCTCCCTGTTGGACTTGGGCCGAGACGCGTTCTCGGCCTTTTTTTTTGCCGCGTGGATTGTGCACCTTTTCTCGGCGGACGCCAGCTAATCTGCTGCATTCTGAGTTGCCCCCTTTCCCTTGGCCCCCGTGTCGCCTAAAGACAGGCGCGCCGGAGGGATAGTCATGCAAGAACCCCAGATCACCGAAGACCTGATCGCCGCCCACGGGCTGTCGCCAGATGAATACCAGGAAATCCTGCGGATCATGGGCCGCGCGCCCACGTTCACCGAGCTCGGTATTTTCTCGGCCATGTGGAACGAACACTGTTCCTACAAATCGTCGAAAAAATGGCTGCGCACCCTGCCAACGACAGGCCCGCAAGTTATCTGCGGCCCTGGCGAGAATGCAGGTGTTGTCGATATTGGGGATGGCCAAGCCGTCGTGTTCAAGATGGAAAGCCACAACCACCCCTCTTACATCGAACCCTATCAGGGGGCTGCGACAGGTGTGGGTGGCATTCTCAGAGATGTCTTTACCATGGGGGCGCGTCCGGTCGCGGCCATGAACGCCTTGTCATTCGGCGCGCCCGATCACCCCAAGACACCCAGCCTTGTGAACGGCGTCGTCGCGGGCATTGGCGGCTACGGGAATTGCTTTGGTGTCCCGACAGTCGGGGGCGAGGTGCGTTTTCACCCGGCCTATGATGGCAATTGCCTTGTAAATGCGTTTGCAGCAGGCATCGCTCAAACGGACGCGATTTTCTACTCCGCAGCGTCCGGCGTTGGTCGCCCAGTTGTCTATCTTGGAGCAAAGACGGGACGGGACGGCGTCGGCGGCGCGACAATGGCATCTGCCGAATTCGACGATACGATCGAGGAAAAACGCCCAACGGTCCAAGTTGGCGATCCCTTCACTGAAAAACGGCTGATGGAAGCGTGCCTAGAGCTGATGCAGACCGGCGCCGTGATCTCGATTCAGGATATGGGGGCAGCCGGTCTGACCTGCTCAGCCGTCGAAATGGGAGACAAGGGCGGCCTTGGCATCCAACTGAATCTGGATCTGGTACCCGTTCGCGAAGACGCCATGACAGCCTATGAAATGATGCTGTCAGAAAGCCAGGAGCGTATGCTGATGGTGCTGGACCCGGCAAAAGAAGCCGCGGCCCGAGCCGTTTTCGAGAAATGGGACCTCGATTTTGCCGTGGTGGGTGAAACCATCGCAGAGGATCGTTTTGTGATCCTCCACAATGGGGAAGAAAAAGCCAATCTGCCCCTGTCGACCCTCGCAGGATCGGCCCCGGAATATGACCGGCCCTGGGTTCCCACTGACGCAGCCGAACCACTTGAGTTTGTGCCTGATGTTGATCCGGTTGACGGCCTGCGCGCCCTTTTGAGCGCGCCTTCCTACGCCTCCAAGCGGTGGATCTGGGAGCAGTATGACAGCCAAGTGATGGCAGATACGGTTGCCGGCCCAGGCTTTGGCGCCGGGGTCATCCGCGTGCATGGCACAAACAAGGGCTTGGCGTTCACCTCGGATGTGACGCCCCGATATGTCGCTGCCAATCCGCGCGAAGGCGGCAAGCAAGCCGTTGCAGAGGCCTACCGCAATCTCTGCGCTACCGGCGCGCGCCCGCTCGCCTCAACGGATAATCTCAACTTCGGAAACCCGGAAAAGCCCGAGATCATGGGCCAGTTTGTTGGTGCCTTGGAAGGGATCGGCGCTGCATGCGAGGCGCTCGACATGCCAATCGTCTCTGGCAACGTGTCGCTTTACAATGAAACAGACGGGCAACCGATCCTGCCCACACCAACAATCGGCGCTGTTGGCCTGATCGACAATCTCGACGAACGCATTGCAGGCACCCCCCGTGAAGGGCATGTGCTTTTGCGCATCGGCGTAGCAGGGGAAGGCCATTTGGGCCGCTCCGCCTTGCTGTGGGAAGTGTTCAACCGCGACGAAGGGGACGCCCCGAGCGTGGATCTTGACGCAGAACGACGCACAGGTGTGTTCATCCGCGAGAACGCACAGTGGATTGATTGCTGCACGGATGTCTCAGACGGGGGCATCGCCATGGCGGCCTACGAGATGGCAAATGCGGGCGAAGTTGGCGTGATCATCGACGAAGGGGGCACCGCAGATTTGTTCGGTGAGGATCAAGGGCGCTATCTTGTGGCCTGTTCCTTTGACAAAGCCGAAGCGCTGATGGTGGCTGCGGGTCAGGCCGGGGTGGAGATCGCAACGATCGGCCGCTTTGCAGGCGCTGATGTGGTGCTGTCGGGCAGCGCCGCGCCATTGGCCGAACTGGCCGCCCTAGACGCAGGAACGCTGCCCAGCTTATTTGGCTAACTCGTCGGCACGCGGCCAACAAGAAAAGGGCTGAAGCCCCACAAATGGGTTCTTGGCGAACTGTCATAGAAATTGGCGCGAGAAGCCCAAGTAAAAATAGCCCCGCAGCAGCTGCTGCGGGGCTATTTCTTTCTAGCATTCGCGATCTCTATCAGGCGTTCGCTTCCCTAATCTTATTGGCCGCATCCTTGTCAAAGCCGACACCGTTTTCCTCAAACAAAGTGTCGAGCTCGCCAGAGAGGGTCATCTCGGTGATGATGTCGCATCCGCCCACGAACTCCCCCTTCACATAGAGTTGGGGAATGGTCGGCCAGTCGGAGAAATCCTTGATGCCCTGACGGATGTTCTCATCGGCCAGAACGTTCACATCTGTGAAGTCCACGCCCATGAAATTCAGCACTCCCGCCACACGAGACGAGAATCCGCATTGGGGCATCATCTTGGTGCCCTTCATGTACAGGACAACATCATTGCCGCTGATGGTCTCTTGGATTTGATTGGCTGCGTCGCTCATCTGTGTCTCCGCTCATATGGGATGCGTGAATTAGCAGCCCTGCTGTGTCTTTGTAAATTGCCGACATTAGGCGCAGATTTGCCTGCTGTCGTCATTCAAGTGGCGTTTCAGTCCGGCGCCTTCGTCGTCAGGGCCAGGGCATGAAGCGCTCCGTTTGGTCCGTCCATCTTGCCTTTTAGCGCTGCATAGACGGCACGCTGTTGTTGCACACGGTTTTTGCCCCGGAAGCTTTCATCGACAACCATGGCAGCCATATGCACCCCGTCTTCTCCTTCGACGGTGATCTTAGCATCGGGAAAGCTCTCGCGGATCAACGCCTCGATTTCTTGGGCATGCATTGGCATTAAGGACGTCCTTTAGTCACCTGTGTAGCCACGCCACGCACTGTGGCGACGCTCTTTCTCAAAAGGTAGTTTGACAGACCGGGCTCTGCAAGAGAGCACAAAAGCCGCGCGTGCGTTAGCTTGATTCCTCTGCAGCTTTTTCTTCTGCAAAGCTCGCCAAGGCCTCTGCGCGGGCGGCCATCTCGGACATGGTTTCCAACAACTCCGCCGGCACAACCGGAACTTCCTTGCGCTCGGGTTCAGGCTTGGGCGCGTTGCGCAACTCGTCAATAGCCGCCTGCTGCTCGGCAACCTTGGCCTCCGCCACCTTGGCTTGTTCCTCAAAAGCCGCAGTGCGGTCAGCAAGCATCAAACCCGCCATCAGCAGCATCCGGGATTCCGGCATGCGCCCAATCTGCGTGATCAAGCCTGATGCTTCTTCGTTCAACATATTGGCAGCCGTCTTGAGGTACTCCTCTTCGCCCTCCTGACAGGCCACTACGAACTCGCGTCCACCAATCGCAATTGTTACCTCGGGCATCAGCTTTGCTCCGTTACCAGCGGCTTGAGCGCTGCGATCAAATCTTCCAGTTCTGAACGATCTGCGGCACGTGCGGCCTTCAGGTGTTCAAGCTCTTGTGTCAGGGCAGTCACTTTCGCAGTCTCGGCCTCTTTCTGCTCTTTGAGCGAGTCTGCCAGTTCGCGCAGCTGCGTGTGGGCTTTTTGCTCGGCTGTCAGCGCTTCCTGCATCCGATCCAATTCGGTTTGTGCCGCAGTCAACTTGGCCGCGCTGGCCGCTTCGGCCTCTGTTCGGGCGGCCGCGAGATCATCCTCTGAATAGCCTGCCTGCGCAGGCATATTCGCAAGTGATGCCTCAATCCGCCCCATCGCAGCGGCTATCCTGTCTCCAAATGCGCTCGCGTCTGTCATGCCTCTCCTGCCCGTATTGCTGTTTTGGCGCGTCTCACGGTGCCCTCTTTCGAAGATTCACCTTTCACCGAATCGCCGCAACCGTCGCGTGCCTAAAGTTTAACCAAGCTCGCGCCGCTTTACCTCCCCTTTTCGGACAGAGGCTTAGGCGTCTCTCTTCATCTTCTTGCAACTCGGTGCTGCCTTGCTATAGCCGACGGGAAAGAATGCGTGTCATTGAGGCCAGTAACGGCCACAGTGCATACTGGCACACCCGCACCACGTCTTCACGTCCGCGCGGGCCGACCTGAGAGGAAGAAAATATGGACCTGACCGCTCTGCGCGCCGCAAATCCGGACCACTGGGCAAAGGCGAGCGCCATTCGTGCACTGACCCTTGACGCCGTGGCTGCTGCCAATTCCGGCCATTCTGGAATGCCCATGGGCATGGCAGATGTCGCAACCGTTCTGTTCGAAAAGCACATGAAGTTTGATGCGACCGCGCCTGACTGGGCCGATCGCGACCGGTTTGTGCTGTCTGCAGGACATGGCTCAATGCTGTTGTATTCCCTGCTGCACCTCACCGGGTATGCGGACATGACCCTTGAGCAGGTGAAAAACTTCCGCCAGCTGGGGGCCATCACAGCTGGCCACCCCGAATACGGCCACGCCAAGGGCATCGAAACGACAACCGGGCCGCTTGGGCAAGGGCTTGCTACGGCGGTTGGCATGGCCATCGCGGAAACGCACCTGCGCGCCTCCTGGGGCCGCAAGATCGTAGACCACCACACCTATGTGATCGCCGGGGATGGCTGCCTGATGGAGGGCGTCAGCCAAGAAGCAATCACGTTGGCCGGCCGCCTGCGCCTGGGCAAGCTGATCGTGTTCTGGGATGACAATGGCATCACCATCGACGGCAAAGTTGAGATCACCGATGCGACCGACCAAGTCCGCCGGTTCCGCTCCGCTCAGTGGGAAGTGCTTGAAATCGACGGGCACAACCCGGCCGAAATCGATGAGGCCATCGCAAAAGCGAAGCTGAGCCGTCGCCCGACGATGATCCGCTGCAAGACACATATCGCGCTTGGCTCCTCCGCACAGGATACATCCAAGGGGCATGGCGCGCTGACCGATCCACAGTTGATCGCAGACACAAAGGCAGCCTACGGCTGGGAGTATGGCGCATTCGAAATTCCTGCCGATGTGAAAGCCGCATGGGAAGCTATCGGCACACGCGGCACCGAAGCGCGCCTCGAATGGGAAACGAATTTCACCGCCCTGAGCGAACGCCGCCAGGAACGCTGGCACCGCGCGCAGGAAGGCAAATTGCCCAAGAAGGTGAACGCGATGCTCACCAACTACCGGGCTGAATTGTCGGAAAGCGCGCCCAAAGTGGCCACGCGCAAAGCCTCTGAAATGGCGCTGGAGGTGATCAACGAGATTGCCAAAGAGACCATCGGAGGCTCGGCCGATCTTACCGGCTCGAACAATACAAAAACCTCGCAACTTGATGTGTTTGACGTGAAATCGCCCCGCGGACGCTACATCTATTACGGCATCCGGGAGCATGGCATGGCGGCCGCCATGAACGGGATCGCGCTGCATGGGGGCCTGCGCCCCTATGGCGGAACGTTCATGTGCTTTGCGGACTATGCCCGCCCTGCGATGCGGCTGTCTTCTCTCATGAAACAGCCGGTTGTTTATGTCATGACCCATGACTCGATCGGCCTTGGCGAAGATGGCCCGACACACCAGCCCGTCGAGCATCTTGCCATGATGCGCGCGACGCCTAACCAGTTGGTGTTCCGGCCCGCCGATGCGGTGGAAACCGCAGAAGCCTGGGAAATCGCGCTCAACACCACCGACACCCCGTCGGTACTGGCCCTATCGCGCCAGGGGCTGCCCACGGTGCGCACCACGCACATTCGGAAAAACCAATCTGCAAACGGTGCCTATGTGCTCGCAGACAAGACGCAGGACAAACTGCAGGCGATCCTGATGGCCACGGGCTCCGAAGTCTCGATCGCTCTGGCGGCGCGCGACCTTCTCGAAGCCGAAGGCATCGGCACGCGTGTGGTCTCCATGCCCTGCTGGGAACTTTTTGAGGAAACCGACGATGCCTATCGCCGCAAGGTCCTGCCTGGAGGCCCGGTGCGCGTGGCCGTGGAAGCTGGCATTCGCTTTGGCTGGGATCGCTGGCTGTTCGGTGAGCGCGGCAAGCGTGAGAAATCCGGCTTTGTCGGCATGCATGATTTCGGTGCATCTGCCCCGGCGGGAGACCTGTTCGCTCACTTTAAGATCACGCCAGAAGACATCGCGGCCAAGGTAAAGGATGTGATGGCTCAGAACGGCTGATCGGCCTGAGTGTTGGCCTAGCGAATCTGTTAACGCCACCATTGCATCCCATTGCATACAACACGCACCCATTCGGGTGCGTGTTTGCGTTAACGGTTAGCGCCAACAGGCAACAAAGCGCGCATTGTTAACGCTATCACACTGTCTTAATTAGGATTTTTCTTTTTCGCACAGAAAAAAGGCTCTATCTCGCTGGCAGTGGATGGGAAAAGCGCGCAGGAGAAGCTCAACATGACGGTGACTGTCGGAATTAACGGTTTCGGTCGTATTGGCCGCTGTACTCTCGCGCACATCGCAGAGAGCGCGCGCAACGATGTTCAGGTCGTGAAAATCAACGCAACCGGCCCCATCGAAACCAATGCCCACCTGCTGAGATATGACAGTGTCCACGGGCGCTTTGCAGGCGATATCAAAGTTGACGGCACCACGATGGACCTGGGCCGCGGGCCAATGCAGGTGTACTCAACCTACGACCCGACAGAATTGGACTGGAGCGGCTGCGACGTCGTGCTGGAATGCACTGGCAAGTTCAACGAACGCGCCAAGGCAGCCGTGCATCTGGAGCATGGCGCAAAGAGCGTGCTGGTGTCGGCACCGGCCAAGCAGGCCGACAAGACGATCGTTTACGGCGTCAATCACCGCGAGTTGGAGCAAATGCACAAGGTGGTGTCCAACGGATCCTGCACCACGAACTGCCTCGCCCCGCTGGCCAAGGTGCTCAATGACGCCATTGGCATTGAGCGAGGCATCATGACGACGATCCACAGCTACACCGGCGACCAGCCCACGCTGGATCGGCGCCACTCCGACCTATATCGCGCCCGCGCGGCAGCGATGGCCATGATCCCAACATCCACGGGGGCCGCCAAAGCGCTCCGCGATGTTCTGCCTGAATTGGATGGCAAACTGGACGGCACGGCCCTGCGCGTCCCCACACCCAATGTCTCGGCCGTCGATCTGACCTTTGAAGCAGCCAAAGACGTAACCGTTCAAGACGTCAATGAAATCGTGCGAGAGGCCGCAGCGGGCCACATGGGCGCGGTTCTCAGCTATGATCCTGAACCAAAAGTATCAATCGACTTCAATCACACGACCCATTCCTCAATCTTTGCACCGGATCAGACAAAAGTCGTCGGCGGACGCACCGTCCGCGTGCTGGCATGGTACGACAATGAGTGGGGGTTTTCTGCACGCATGGCAGATGTGGCCGCTGCCATGGGCCGCCTCACGCACTGAGCCGCCAGCCAATGAATGACACAAGTGAAATGACGGCGTGCCTCTCAGGCGCGCCGTTTGTTTTTGGGCGCGCTGCACCTGTCAGGGCTTTCTCATTCCCCTTCATGTGTTGGCCGCGTATATCCTGAGCTTATGACCAATACCTTAGCCGTGATTCTCGGTGTTCTGCTCATTTCCGTCTTTGCGGTAGATCAAATCTATTACGATGGGACGCTGTTGGTTCTTATCATGGAACAGCTTGTCCGATTGTCACAGTATCTCGCCTTCTGGCGCTAGAATTCTCGGCAATTCCCGAAAGTGGTGACTTTTCGCTCTGATTGGACTTGTTAGCGCCAACAGTGTTAGCGATAACACAGCCAATTGCATTTTGAGTCGCGCGCGGAGCTTTTGCCCCCCTCGCCCGCTCGTGAAAACCCAAAAGGAACCACACATGACCGTTACCGTCGCAATCAATGGTTTCGGGCGCATTGGGCGCAATGTCCTGCGCTCCATCGTCGAAAATGGTCGTGATGACATTCAGGTCGTCGCGATCAACGATCTCGGCCCGGTTGAAACCAACGCCCATCTGCTGCGCCATGACAGCGTGCACGGTCGGTTTCCCAGCACCGTAACCGTCGGCGAAAACAGCATTTCAATCGACGGGCAGGAAATCCGGGTAACTGCCGAACGCGATCCAGCCAAATTGCCTTGGGCGGATGTGGATATTGCGCTTGAATGCACCGGTATCTTCACCGCACGCGACAAGGCTGCGCTTCATCTCCAGAATGGCTCCAAACGCGTTCTGGTTTCGGCCCCTGCCAGCGGTGCGGATGCAACAATCGTCTACGGTGTGAACCATGACAACCTGACCGCCGACGATATCATCGTCTCGAATGCCTCCTGCACCACCAACTGCCTCAGCCCCGTTGCAAAAACGCTGAATGACGCGGTTGGCATCAAGCGCGGCTTCATGACAACCATTCACAGCTACACGGGCGACCAGCCCACGCTGGATACTATGCACTCGGATCTCTACCGGTCGCGCGCGGCCGCCATGAATATGATCCCAACCTCCACGGGCGCTGCGCGCGCGGTTGGCCTTGTTCTGCCCGAGTTGAAGGGCAAGCTGGATGGTGTGGCCATCCGGGTGCCCACGCCGAACGTGTCCGTTGTCGATCTGACATTCGAGGCGGCCCGCGACACAACCGCCGAAGAGATCAACGACGCAGTGCGCGCAGCCGCAGCAGGGCCGCTCAAAGGCATTCTTGGCGTCACAGACGAAAAACTGGTCTCTATGGATTTCAACCATGACAGCCACTCGTCGATCTTTGCCACCGATCAGACAAAGGTGCTGGAAGGCAACATGGTGCGCATCCTGAGCTGGTATGACAACGAATGGGGCTTCTCCTGCCGGATGTCAGACACCGCAATCGCCATGGCAAAGCTGCTCTGAAGCGCGTGCACCGTCTCTGCGTAGGCGTGAAGGCAACGGGCAAGCCAGTATCTCAGGCATTCCGCGTTGCCGACGGTATCCAAAGACAATTTGCCGAGTATTTTTGGCTCCACCAGACAAGGTGGAGCCAATTTTGTGAGAAGATTGAGGCCGGACAATCCCTGCACTTTGCGCTTAGGTGCGTTATGCGGACTTTTCTTCCATCGACGTCGTGATGAGCAATGTCCGCTGTCGCAATCAGTGCTCTATGCTACAAAGATCGTGATCGGCCAAAGACGCCAACACATAGCAGTTTTCTGATAGGCCGTTTCCATCGCAGCCGCTGGAAATTCGGGACAATTCTTTTTCGAGCAGCTTGAGCCGTTTTATTTTGTCGCGCACGTCTGCAAGATGCGACGACGCGATCTTTGATGCAGCGCGACACGATCTGTCAGGGTGGTCCTGCAATTCGATGAGCGACGAGATTGCCTCAATCGAAAAGCCCAAATCTCGGGCATGGCGGATGAAACTTAAACGTTCCAATCCGGCTTTATCATAGCGTCTTTGATTGCCGCGCGTGCGTTCCGCTTCTGCCAGAAGACCCATCTCCTCATAGTACCGGATGGTTGGCACCTTCACCTTCGTGCGCTTCGAAAGCTCCCCGATAGAAAACATAAAAGAAACCTCTTGAACCTCTAGTTACTAGAGACATTACATCATCATCAACGCAAGATGAAAGAGAATTTCCCATGGCAGGTTGCTGCGGACGTGACACCAAATTTGATGGCGTTTCAGACGACTACAAACGACGGCTCTGGATCGTTATTGCATTGAACGCAGTGATGTTTGCGGTTGAAATGACTGCAGGTCATTTGGCCAAATCACAGGCTTTGCAAGCCGATGCACTCGACTTTGCTGGCGATGCGATGACCTACGGCATTTCTCTGGCGGTTATCGGGGCCTCACTTCGCGCCCGCACGAACGCCGCGCTGTTCAAAGGATTCAGCCTCTTGTTGATGGGACTGTGGGTCTTCGGCTCGACCGTCTATCGCGTGTTCTATATTGGGGTTCCCACAGCCGAGATCATAGGCGCTATTGGTTTTCTGGCGTTGCTCACCAACCTCGCAAGTGTGTTCTTGCTGGTGCGCTATAAGGACGGTGATGCCAACGTGCGGTCTGTCTGGTTGTGCTCGCGCAACGACGCCATTGGCAACGTCGCTGTGATGTTTGCGGCCTTGGGCGTCTGGGGCACTGCAACGGGCTGGCCTGACCTGATTGTTGCGACCATCATGGCTGGCTTATTTTTGTCGTCCGCTTTCCAAATTGTCCGGCAAGCCCTCGCGGAGCAGCGGGACATAGGTGATCAGCTACACTTGGAAGCATGATGCGAAATCTTCTCATCTTGCTTGGTGTCTAGGGCTGGAGGGATCTGGCCATCTCAAGTGGGCATTGAAAGGACGAACGGCAGGCCTGCGCGCCAAGTTGCACCAGATGTCGAGGCGCCCGGCGATGCCGGTTTCACTGAAAGGCGGGTGGCTTTATTCCGCGGCGGCCCGGCTTGCTGCCAGTTTGGTGCGCAGCATCTGATCCACATCAGGGGTCACGAATTTCGTCACGTTCCCGCCAAGCCGCGCAATTTCCTTCACAAGCTTGGACGCGATCGCCTGGTGCTGTGCTTCAGCCATCAGGAACACCGTCTCGATCGTGTCATCCAACTGACGGTTCATGTTGACCATCTGATACTCATACTCGAAATCCGCCACCGCGCGCAGTCCGCGCACAATGATCGACGCGCCCACGTCACGGGCACAGTCAATCAGCAGGTTCTCGAAAGGATGCACAAGGATCTCACACCCGGATGCTTCACTGATTGCACGGGTCTGGGATTTCACCATATCCACGCGCTCGTCCAGATCGAACATGGGGCCCTTATCGCGATTGATCGCAACCCCGATGACCAGCTTGTCCACCAAGGCGGTGGCCCGGCGGATGATATCGAGATGACCGCGCGTGATCGGGTCAAAGGTTCCGGGATACAGCCCTGTCCGCATGGCAATAGTCCTTGTGCTTGCCGTCTCCTTATAGGGCAAAGACAGCAATCGACACGTAAATTCAAGCGTTCAGCCCCTCACGCCGCCCTCTGACGTTCAGTAACCACCCTTTATCATCTCTTCGAGGCTTTCTTTTTCCATCGAAAGCTCGATCAACCGCGACTTGATCACGTCACCCAAACTGATCAGCCCAACCAGTACACCGTCCTCCACGACCGGCATATGCCGAAACCGTCCGTCCGTCATCTTGCGCATGACATCCACAGAAGTGTCAGACCTTGTGCAGAACACAACCTTGCCTGTCATAACCGATGTGACGAGGTCCTCCATGCAGCTTGTGCCCCGCCTTCCCAGTTCTCTCACGATATCGCGCTCGGACAGGATTCCTTGCACGGTGGCGTCATCTGGCGTGACCACAACCGTACCAATCCGCTCTCGCGCAAGAACGTCGACGGCCGCCGAGACACGCTCTTCGGGGCGAATGGTAACCACGCGATCGGTGGCTTTAGACTTCATGATCTGATGAACAAGCATGGTGTGCCTCCCTGACAAACGGTTGGTTATTTCAGCGTGCGAGGCAGAGCTTGTCTGTGTCAACAGAAGACACGCATGCGCACGCCCCCTTTTCATGTCTGTCGCAGACGGCTATTCCACTGTGAAATCGCGAAGAGGAATCGTATTTATGCAGCAGCTCAGCCACTACGTGAACGGCGCGCATGTCACCGGATCGTCCGGGCGCATGGCCGATGTTTTTAACCCGGCCACCGGCGAGGTTCAGGCGCAAGTTCCACTTGCCTCCAAGGCCGAAGTCGACGCAGCCGTCGAGATTGCTGCTGCTGCCCAGCCCGCTTGGGGTGCAGTCAATCCGCAGCGCCGCGCGCGCGTGATGATGAAGTTCGTTGACCTGCTCAATCGGGACATGGACAAGCTCGCCGAGGCTCTGTCGCGCGAACACGGCAAGACCGTTCCCGATGCAAAGGGTGACGTCCAGCGCGGCCTCGAAGTGGTCGAATACTGCATCGCCGCGCCACAAATGCTGAAGGGCGAGTTCACCGATAGCGCGGGCCCGGGCATCGACATGTATTCCATGCGCCAGCCGCTGGGCGTCACCGCCGGCATCACCCCCTTCAACTTCCCCGCCATGATCCCGATGTGGATGTTTGCACCGGCAATCGTCTGCGGAAATGCATTCATCCTGAAGCCATCAGAGCGCGACCCTTCCGTGCCCTTGATGCTGGCGGAACTCATGGAGGAAGCAGGCCTTCCCAAGGGCATTCTGCAGGTTGTGAACGGCGACAAGGAGTCGGTCGACGCGCTGCTGGACAACCCGATTGTACAGTCCATCGGATTCGTCGGCTCGACCCCAATTGCCGAATACATCTACGGCCGGGGCTGCTCGAACGGCAAGCGGGTGCAGTGCTTCGGGGGCGCAAAGAATCACATGATCATCATGCCCGATGCGGACATGGATCAGGCTGCTGACGCGCTTGTGGGTGCGGGCTATGGCGCTGCAGGCGAACGCTGCATGGCTATCTCAGTGGCTGTGCCCGTGGGTGACGAAACCGCCGATCGCCTGATTGAAAAGCTGGTACCCCGCATCGAAAAGCTGAAGGTCGGCCCCTACACCGCCGGTGACGAGGTTGACTACGGCCCCGTTGTGACGGCAGCAGCCAAAGCCAACATTCACCGCCTCGTCGAAACAGGTGTTGAACAAGGGGCCGAGTTGGTTGTCGACGGACGGAACTTCTCGCTTCAGGGCTATGAGGATGGCTTCTTTGTCGGGCCCCACCTTTTCGACAAGGTCACCAAGGACATGGACATCTACAAGACAGAAATCTTTGGACCTGTCCTGTCGACCGTGCGCGCCCAGAGCTATGAAGAGGCCATCGGCCTTGCTATGGACCACGAGTATGGCAACGGAACTGCGATCTTTACGCGCGATGGCGATACGGCCCGTGATTTCGCCAACCGGATCAATATCGGCATGGTTGGTATCAACGTGCCGATCCCTGTGCCGCTGGCCTATCACACCTTTGGCGGTTGGAAGAAATCCGTCTTTGGGGATCTCAACCAGCACGGGCCCGATGCCTTCAAGTTCTACACAAGAACAAAAACGGTCACGTCGCGCTGGCCGTCCGGCCTGAAAGAAGGCGGCGAGTTCCATTTCAAGCAAATGGACTGATTGCACAGCGCAAACGACACAAACCCCGGCCTTTCCTGCAAAGGCCGGGGTTTTTCTTGCCCAAATCGGGCAGAGGCAACGCCTCTCGGTCCGCCAGAACGACCACAGTCAGGCAAGGCAGCGGTGCAAAAGCCGGGCATATAATGCCGGTGCCACGCCCCCCTCATGTTTCCCGCCCTGCACCCATGCCCTTTCCCTTGCAAATGCGCCGCCCTTCATGAAAAATAGAACAAACGTTCAATTCATGACGACGGGAGGAGACGGCGCATGGATTTTGCCCTGAGTGAAGAGCAATCGGCCATCTACGATATGGCCCGTGACTTTGGCCAAACACAGATCGCCCCCCACGCACTGGAATGGGAAAAACAGGAGACCATCCCGAAATCCCTGTGGACGGAACTGGCGCAGCTTGGCTTTGGCGGCCTTTATGTGCGCGAGGAGAACGGCGGCTCTGGCTTGAGCCGCCTCGATGCAACGCTGGTTTTCGAGGCGCTGGCAGAAGCCTGCCCGACAACGTCGGCCTTCCTGTCGATCCACAACATGTGCGCTTGGATGATTGACCGCTATGGCGATGCGACCCTGCAGGAGAAGTACCTGCCAAGGGCCTTGAGCATGGAAATGTTCTTTTCCTACTGCCTGACAGAGCCTGGCTCGGGCTCGGATGCCGCCGCTCTGAAATCCAAAGCGCAGCGTACCAACGAAGGATGGCGGCTCACCGGCACAAAGGCGTTTATTTCGGGCGGCGGATATTCGGATGCCTATATCGTGATGGCACGCACAGGGGACGCCACCCCGCGGGGCATTTCGGCCATCATCCTTGATGACGGGGCCGAGGGTCTGAGCTTTGGCGGTCTGGAAGACAAGATGGGCTGGCGCGCACAGCCCACGCGCCAAGTGCAGATGGACAATGCCCTTGCGCCTGGAGAAAACCTGCTCGGCGAGGAAGGTGCAGGCTTTCGCTATGCCATGTCTGGCCTCGACGGGGGCCGGCTGAACATTGCGGCCTGCTCACTGGGTGCAGCCCAATCTGCCTTGCACCAAACATTGGCTTACATGCAGGAACGCCAGGCCTTCGGGAAACCGATCAGCGAGTTCCAGGCCCTGCAATTCAGGTTGGCAGATATGGAGATCGAACTGGAAGCTGCCCGCGCTTTGCTGCGTCAGGCCGCTTGGAAGCTCGACAACGGCACTCCGGACGCTTCAAAAGCCTGTGCCATGGCCAAAAAGCACGTCACAGAGGTGGGCAGCCGCGTGGCGGATCAATGTCTGCAACTGCATGGCGGCTACGGCTATCTGGCCGATTACGGGATCGAGAAGATCGTGCGTGATCTGCGTGTTCACCAAATCCTTGAGGGCACTAATGAGATCATGCGCATGATCGTTGCCCGCCAAATGCTTGCACAGGCCTAACCACCCCCAATGCCCGATATACATATTCGCAAGACCGGCCGCGCCGGCCACATCACGCTTGACCGGCCCGATGCTCTGAACGCGCTCAGCTACCAGATGTGCCTCGATATCGACGCCGCCCTCGTGGGATGGGCGCAGGATCCAGATGTCGCGCTCGTGGTGTTTGACGCGGTGGGTGACAAGGCTTTCTGCGCCGGAGGCGACATCGCAGAGATGTATGCCACAGGTATGGCAGGCGATTTCGACTATGGCCGCACATTCTGGGCCGACGAATATCGCATGAACGCCCGCCTCTTCGAATTTCCGCGGCCAGTTGTGTCCTTTCTTCAGGGATACACCATGGGCGGCGGTGTCGGCGTTGGCTGCCATGGATCCCATCGGATCGTCTGCGAAAGCTCAAAGATCGCCATGCCCGAATGCGGGATCGGGCTTGTGCCCGACGTGGGCGGCTCCCTGATCCTCGCCCGGGCGCCGGGCAGGATTGGGGAATACCTCGGCACCACTGCCACGCGTATGGGACCAGCCGATGCAATACATGCGGGCTTTGCAGATTACTTCATCCCCTTGGCGCAGTGGGAGGACCTGAAGGCGCGCCTGCTAGAAACAGGCGATGTCAGCCTGATCGATGGGGCTGCGCAAGACCCGGGCCCCTCCGAACTGGCAGAGCAGCAGGCGGATATCGACTACCACTTTGGCGGTGAAACTCTGCGAGATATCGTCAATTCCCTCACCTTCAGCGAGACACCGTTCACCGAAGCCGCACTGAAGGCGCTCAGCAGGCCTTCTCCTCTGGCAATGTCAGCCGCCATTGAGATCATCCACCGGGTGCGGGGGCCGGATCGTATCCGATATGCGCTCGAGCAGGAGTATCGCTATACATGGCGCTCTGCGGAACAGGGTGAATTTCTTGAAGGCATTCGTGCCGCCATAATCGACAAAGACAGATCGCCAAACTGGCACCACACATCCATCGCAGACGTCAGCCTAAGCGCTGTCACACAAATGCTGCTTCCCATTCGGAACAGCCCGCTCAAGTGGGAGGACATCACATGAAAATCGGCTTTATCGGCTTGGGCAACATGGGCGCCCCTATGGCAGCAAACCTCGTGGCAGCCGGGCACACGGTTACCGGCTTTGATACGGCGGCGCCCTGCCCCGACGGCGTAAGCTCAGCAGCATCGGCGGCAGATGCAGCCGCAGAGGCAGATGTGGTCATCACTATGTTGCCCAACGGCGCAATCCTGCGCAGCGTTGCCGCCGATATCCATCCCGCGATGCGGGCAGGTGCCGTGCATCTGGACTGCTCGACCGTTGATGTGGACAGCGCCCGCACAGTTGCTGAGGCCGCGCGCGCGGCAGGGCTCGATGCGGTCGACGCGCCCGTCTCCGGAGGGATCGGAGGCGCTGCAGGCGGCACGCTCACCTTCATGGCGGGGGGAAGTACCGCCGCGTTCGAGGCCTGCCTTCCACTGTTTGACATCATGGGCCAGAAAGCGGTCCACTGTGGCGATGCAGGCGCAGGCCAGGCCGCCAAGATCTGCAACAATATGATCTTGGCCATCACGATGATCGGCACCTGCGAAGCGTTCGCACTGGCCGACAAGTTGGGGCTGGATCGCAGCAAGATGTTTGATGTTGTCTCTACCTCATCCGGATATTCGTGGACGATGAACGCCTATTGCCCCGCGCCCGGCGTCGGCCCTCAAAGCCCGGCCGACAATGACTACAAACCAGGTTTCGCAGCCGATCTCATGCTCAAGGACTTGCGCCTAAGCCAGCAGGCCGCCGAAGGTGTGGACGCGGACACGCCGCTTGGGGCCGCTGCAACCGAGCTCTACCGCAGTTTTGTCGAGGATGAAGATGGTGCAGGCCGCGACTTCTCGGCCATGTTGCCGAGGTTCAGCGCCCGCTCCCGGGGCTAAAGGGGCTGTTCAGACTCACAGATTGCGCTAATGTGTCGCGGCACACTGACGTAAAAGGAGTCACCATGGACACCACTACCATTATCGTCGTTTTCTCGGCGGTCTTTGCCGGCCTCGGCCTTATTTGGCTGTATCGGGCCGGGCTCTAGCCATTGCTCGATTGTCGATGGACGGGGCAACCGGGAAACGTGCCCAGTTCGTCAATCCGGTAGCCAACGGGATAAGTGGGACGTGAGACGCGCGAGATAAAGTGCGGGCGTTTTCTCTTGGGCAGCCAAGAGAGCCCCCAACCTCGTGCGCGCAATCCAAACATAACCAAGCCAACAACGAGGCGCGGCGCCGGCTTAAAACCCATCGCTTTCAACAGCGGTGGATCCATCATTGCCCGCAATACAGGCCGGCCCATTGGCCACATGAAGCGCGGGATATAAAAACCCAGCATCAAATCCATGGTTGGCTTTGCTACGGCGACATTGCTCTCGCTAAATTTGAAATGCGCGCGCTCATAGGCGTAGTTAAAGGCTTCAAATTCTTCTGCGTTTTCAGGAATGTCACGGATGCCCATGCGTTCACCGAGTTGCCGGTAAAACGCAAAAAGAGCCTGCTTTTCCTCCGATGTTAGCGCCCGATATCCGAAACGCTCTATCCACCGAATGGGTTCAAAAACGAATGTCGAGAGCACATAGAGCATATCGCCATTGGAAATGCGGTATGACGAGTGCATCGCATTGATGCGGGAAATGGCCTGATGCGCTCGGTCGCTTTCGAAGCCATTCTCCACCACTTCCGAAATCAGAATTTCGGTATCGTCGTAGCGTTTGCGCGTTTCATTTCTGAAAGTGCCTGTCTTATGCAAAAGACTGGAAATACTGGGCACCGCGAAGGTGCGAAAAAGCGCAAACTCCAGCGCGCGCTCGATATCCCATGCGAATTCGAGGGAAGACAGCCGCAGCACGATCTGTTCGGCATCACTGGCGCCACCCATTGGATCTGATTGACTATCTTGCGCCATAAACTGCCGATTGCCTGTCATGCTTAGAAAGGCAGCGCGCATTTGAAACGACTGCGCTCACCGCGCCACGCCTTCTGTAGATTGGTTATGTGAAGCTAGAAAAATTCTGGAGGGGCGTCACGCGAAAAGCGCCGATGTCCCACACTGACCTCTGGCCTTGAAGGATACAAACGGCATTCATGGGAGGGACTAATGCCCTCCCCTTTCTTACTCGGCAGCCAGCGTCCGTTTGGCCAACAGGGGGCGCAAATAGCGCCCTGTGTGGCTGCCCTCGACCTGCGCCACATCTTCTGGCGTGCCAGTCGCAACGACAGTGCCCCCGCCGTCCCCACCTTCGGGCCCCACATCAATCAACCAATCCGCCGTTTTGACGACATCAAGATTGTGTTCGATCACAACAACCGTGTTGCCTTGGTCCACAAGCTCGTGGAGCACCTCGAGCAATTTGCGCACATCCTCGAAATGCAGACCGGTTGTCGGCTCGTCGAGGATATACAGCGTGCGCCCGGTTGAGCGCTTTGCCAGCTCTTTTGAGAGCTTGACCCGTTGCGCCTCCCCGCCTGAGAGGGTGGTCGCCTGCTGCCCCACCTTGATGTAGCCGAGCCCGACGCGCACCAGCGCATCCATCTTCTCGCGTATGCTCGGTACGGCCTTGAAAAAGCTCTGGGCGTCTTCAACGGTCATATCCAGCACATCGGCGATGCTTTTGCCTTTGTACTGGATTTCAAGCGTTTCCCGGTTGTAGCGGGCGCCGTTGCACGTCTCACAGGTTACATACACATCCGGCAGAAAATGCATTTCAATCTTGATCACGCCATCGCCCTGACAGGCCTCACAGCGCCCACCTTTTACGTTGAAGCTGAAACGCCCGGGCTTGTAGCCCCGCGCTTTTGCCTCTGGCAGCCCGGCAAACCAGTCCCGAATGGGGGTGAAGGCGCCGGTATAGGTCGCAGGGTTCGAACGTGGCGTGCGCCCGATTGGACGTTGATCAATATCGATCACCTTATCGAGATGCTCAAGCCCTTTGATGGTTTCACACGGCGCTGGCGTTTGCCGCGCCCCATTCAGACGCATCGACGCCGTTTTGAAGAGCGTTTCGATCGTCAAAGTCGACTTTCCGCCGCCCGACACACCGGTGACGCAGACAAACTTCCCCAGCGGGAAATCCACTGTCACATCCTGCAAATTGTTGCCCGAAGCTTTAACAACGGTCAGCTTCTTCTTGTTTCCCTTGCGCCTTTTCTGAGGAACTGCGATCTCACGCCGCCCCGCAAGATAGTCGCCCGTCACGCTGGCGGGGTCCTCTGCCACGGCGCCAGGCGTGCCATGCGACACCACCATGCCCCCATGCACACCAGCCCCCGGGCCAATGTCAAACACGTAGTCAGCCTCGCGGATCGCCTCTTCATCATGTTCGACAACAATGACGGTATTGCCTTGATCACGCAGGTTTTTGAGCGTGCCCAGCAGGCGGTCATTGTCGCGCTGATGCAGACCGATCGAAGGCTCGTCCAACACGTACAGCACTCCGGTAAGCCCAGAACCGATCTGCGACGCCAAACGTATCCTCTGGCTTTCCCCGCCGCTGAGCGTTCCGGATGAGCGTGACAGCGTAAGGTACTCCAAACCAACGTTATTCAAAAAGCCCAGACGCTCTCCGATCTCTTTCAGAATGGCCTTTGCAATCTCTTTTTTCTGCGGCGTCAGATGGTCTGGCACGCTGGCAATCCACTCTGCGGCCTCGCGAATCGACATTTCAACCACGTGCCCCACATGCAGCCCGGCAATTTTCACGGCAAGGGCTTCCTCGCGCAGCCTGTAACCACCACAGGCACCACAGGGTCTGTTGTTTTGATAGCGTTCGAACTCTTCGCGGATCCAATTCGAGTCGGTCTCGCGGTAGCGGCGCTCCATGTTCGGGATGACGCCCTCAAAGGCGCGGGTCACCTGGTAAACACGCCCGCCCTCATCATATCGGAACGGGATTTCTTCCTTGCCCGACCCGTAGAGGAACACTTGCTGGATGTGGGCCGGCAAGTCTTTCCAGCGCGCATTGCGATCAAACTCGTAATGTCGGGCGATGGCCTCGATGGTTTGCAGGAAATACGGGGATTTCCCTTTCCGCCAAGGAGCGAGCGCCCCATCAGCGATCTTAAGCGTTGCATCGGGGACAACCAACCGTTCATCAAAGAACAACTCGACGCCAAGGCCATCGCATTCCGGGCAGGCCCCAAAGGGTGCATTGAACGAAAACAGGCGCGGCTCAATCTCCGGGATCGTGAAGCCCGATACTGGGCAGGCAAAGTTCTCTGAGAAGGTGATGCGTTCGGGATCTCCCTCCTTCGGGGCCGTCTCAAAGATCGCGATGCCATCCGCCAGATCCAGTGCCGTGCGGAAACTGTCGGCCAGGCGGGTTTGGATGCCATCCCTGACAACGATCCGATCGACCACAACATCGATATCGTGGCGGAACTTCTTATCGAGTGTCGGGGGGGTGTCGAGTTCATAGAATTCCCCGTCGACCTTCACACGCTGAAATCCCTGCTTGCGCAGCTCCAAAAACTCTTTGCGGTATTCGCCCTTCCGGTCACGCACAATCGGCGCGAGCAGGTATCCGCGCGTCCCTTCTTCAAGTGTAAGCGTCCGGTCAACCATATCCTGCACCTGCTGCGCCTCGATCGGCTGGCCGGTTGCAGGTGAATAAGGCGTGCCGACGCGGGCAAAGAGCAGGCGAAGGTAGTCGTAAATCTCGGTGACGGTTCCAACCGTTGAGCGTGGGTTTTTCGACGTGGTTTTTTGTTCGATCGAAATCGCAGGCGACAAGCCAGAAATATGATCGACGTCCGGCTTCTCCATCATATCGAGGAACTGTCGCGCATAGGCTGACAAGCTCTCCACATACCGGCGCTGGCCTTCCGCATAAATCGTATCAAACGCAAGGGACGACTTGCCCGAGCCGGACAAGCCCGTGATTACAACGAGTTGATCCCGCGGGATATCGACATCGATGCCCTTGAGATTGTGCTCGCGCGCGCCGCGCACCTCAATGTTCTTGAGTTCGGCCATAATGCCCCCGGTTTTCCTATGTGACTAAGGTAAGCCGTTACCAGCGAGTCTCAAATGGCAAAAAGCGAACAAAAGGTAAACACTTTTGATGCGCATATGGCTATATCGCTCGCCTAGAAGTGGATGGCGCGATCATAGGCGTCCAAAACAGACTCGTGCATCATCTCTGAAAGGGTTGGATGCGGGAACACGGTTTCCATCAGATCCTGTTCTGTGGTTTCCAGCTTGCGCGCCACAACGTAGCCCTGGATTAGCTCAGTTACCTCTGCCCCGACCATATGTGCCCCCAGCAACTCCCCGGTTTTGGCATCAAAGACCGTCTTTATCAGCCCTTCCGGCTCGCCCAAGGCAATCGCCTTACCATTCCCGATGAAGGGGAAGCGGCCAATTTTGACATCGAAGCCCTGCTCGCGCGCTTTGTCTTCGGTGAGGCCGACGCTGGCAATCTGCGGGTGGCAATAGGTGCAGCCGGCAATTTGTTCAGGCTGCGGCGGGTGATCCACATCGTGGCCTGCGATTAGCTCGGCAACCATGACGCCTTCGTGGCTTGCCTTATGGGCCAACCACGGCCCATTCGTTGCGTCTCCGATCACCCAGACGCCGGGCACAGAGCTACGGCAATAGGCATCAGTCACTGCGAAGGATCTGTCCATCTGAACGCCAAGCTCGGCAAGGCCCGTGCCATCCGTATTTGCAGCAATGCCGACCGCCGAGATAGCCGTGTCAAAAGCATGCTCGGTTGTCTTTCCATCCTGCTCGATATGGGCCACGAGACCACTCTCGGAGCGATCAAGCTTTTTCACCATCGCGCCCGACAGGATCTTCATGCCCTGCTTCTCAAAGGCCTTACGCGCGAAGCTTGCAATTTCCGGGTCTTCGACTGGCAGGATTTGATCCTGCACCTCAACCACTGTAACATCAGCGCCCAGCGCGTTGTAAAAGCTTGCAAACTCGATGCCGATCGCACCAGACCCAATCACCAGAAGTTGCTTCGGCATGTGCTTGGGTGTCAGGGCGTGCTTGTAGGTCCAGACGCGCGCGCCATCGGCTTCCAGGCCCGGCAATTCGCGGGCATGGGCGCCCACCGCCACAACAACGTTCGGCGCGCTTAGAATCTCTTCGCCCTTGTCTGTCTGCACGGCCACCTTGTCAGCTGCGATAAGGCGTGCATCCCCATTGAACACCGTCACTTTGTTCTTTTTCAGCAGATGCCCCACGCCGCTATTGAGCTGCTTGGCCACCTTGCGAGACCGGGCAACCACCGCGTCGAGGTCATATCCAATCCCCTCAGCGCTCAGGCCGAACTCCTTGGCGCGATGCATCAGGTGAAACACTTCAGCCGAACGCAGCATTGCCTTGGTTGGTATGCATCCCCAATTCAGGCAGATCCCGCCCATGTGCTCGCGCTCGACGATTGCCACTTTCAAGCCCAGTTGGGCGCCACGGATCGCACTCACATAGCCCCCGGGGCCAGCGCCGATTACGATCATGTCAAAGGGCTCGCGCGTCATGATGTCCTCCAGTCGACCCGTGGGCTGCACGCGCCGGCTCAGACGCGTCCCGCGCCACAGTGGCCCAAACCGCCAAGGCGGTGCAAGCCATGATCCCTGCCCGCAGGAATGCAGGTGCGCGTCAGTCTATTGAAGTTCGCGCAATACGCGCCCGTAACCGCCAGTTTCCAAGAACTGCTGTTCTTCCTCAAAACTCCGTCGGCCCAGCGCCACGTTGCGTGTGGGGAACCTGCCAAAGCGACGAATGATCTCGCGATGCGCGCGGGCGTGGAGGAGTGTACTGGCCCCATCTGGCAGCCGCTCCAGGATCAGACGCACCGCACGATCCTGATCCTCGAGGCATTCAGAATGCTCAAGGGGCAAATAGAAAAATTGCCGCGCAGGCGGCTCGACACGCAAATCCCAGCCGTGTCCGATCGCTTTCTTGGCCGCAGCCCGCGCCTTCGCGTCCGTCTCAAATGCCCGCCCTGAACCGCGGTGGATATTCCGAGACAGCTGATCCGCGAGAAGAATATAGCCAAAGATCGTCTTGGGATCGGCCAGCCAATCTTCCAATCGGCCCTCGTGCAAATCCTGCAGCAAAGACCCAAAACGTTGCACACACATGTCATCGAGGGCATCGCCCCCGGCATACCAATCATCCGGGGTGAGTTCTTGCGTCCAGAAATCGACAACGGACTGGGCTAGCACGCGATCGCGTACGAGCTTTTCACATGCTTGCGAAACCGACGTCTTGGGGATCGGACGTCTCTGCTGGAGGGTTTGCATCTGCCTGTTCCTTCCTTGGCGCCGATCGTCGATCTCCGACCTTTAGGCTGGTCGGTTGTCCTGACCCTCGGCAAGTTGCTCTTCCACTGCCTCTGCCGCTGCCTCTTCAACGGCCTCGATAAACACCTCTTGTGCGACCTCCATGGCCACGGGCGTGGCTGTGGGGATCATTGTTGTATAGCTGCCGGTTGCCTCGACCGCAGGCGCGGCACGTTGAGTCATCCGATACGTTGCGTACAACCCGAGTGTTGTCAGCAGTGCCATAAGAAACAAGAAAAAACCTTCAGGACCGATCGATCCCATCAACCAACCTGTTGCAAGAGGGCCAACAATTGCACCAAGCCCGTTGATGAAAACCAGCCCGCCAGAGGCCGCGGCCATGTCATCTGGGTCGAGGTAATCGTTCACATAGGCGATCAGCAGCGAGTAGAGCGGATTGCACATGCCACCCACGATGAAGGCCACCACCAACAGCAGCACAAACGCATCCGCAAAGGCCGCTCCGGCCAGAGCTGCAGTGGCCCCCAAAGCGGACAGCGCAAGGATCAAAATCCGCCGATCCATCCGGTCTGACAGGAAGCCAATCGGGTATTGAAGGATCAATCCACCCACATAAATTGCTGCAACAAAAGCAGAAATCTGCGGAACGCTCAAACCGATCTCTGCCCCAAAAACAGCAGACATCCCAAACAGCGCCGAAAACATCCCTCCCAGCAAAACCATACCAACGCAGCCTAGCGGAGAGCTTTCAAACAGGCGGCGCAGCGTCATGGGTTTGGCAGTTTCAAATGCGGGCGTCGGCGTGACCGACAGCAAAATGGGTGCAAATGACAGCGACACCAAAACCGAAGGAATGATAAAAAGGACAAAGCCTGACGGGTCACCAAGGCCGACAAGGCCCTGCGCGGCAACAATTCCCGCCATTTGCACGACAACATATAGCGACAGGGCCTGCCCACGGGTTTCATTGGCCACAGAATTGTTGAGCCAGCTTTCCGCAGTCACGTAAACGCCCGAGAAGCAAAAGCCGATCAACACGCGTCCAATGGTCCAGGAAATAGGGTCCGTCAGAGTTGGAAACAGGATCAAAACAGCCGAGATCGTCGAGGCAAGTGCTGCAAACACGCGCACGTGGCCCACGCGACGGATCAAATCCGGTGTCATCCGAGAGCCCCCAAGGAACCCAACGAAATAGGCTGACATGATGACGGAGAGGGCGAAAGTATCGAAGCCCTCAAGCGCGCCGCGAATGCCCAGCAAAGTGGATTGCACCCCATTGCCCAGCATGAGAAGCATCATGCCCAGCAACAAAGCCCAACTGCGATTGAGAACGTCCAGCATTTGCGCGCCCTAACTCGGTGACTTTTCCGTCGCCTAACAGAGTCGCACAGGGATAGCGTGCATCCGACACGACCTGTTCACGTCGGTTTTGGACCATAACGCTGAAAATTTGCAAAATTCTTACAGATCTGCGCGAGACAGACGGAGGGGTTACTCAATCCGTGATGCCGCCAGCACCGGGCCAAACCCTGCCTGCTGCACGATCAATACAATCGGCTCTTCGCCGTCGATCGAGACATTCAGTTCAAAAGGGGCCGCGCCGCTCCACTCCGCAAGGCGCTCCCATCGGGTGACGATATTCACGTGCGTCAGGTTGGCACCGGCATTTTCGCCGCGGGTCACCTGAACGGTCGCTTTAGGCAAATACCGCACCAACTCGACAACGTAGCCGCTCTTGGCGGGGCCAGCTATGGCATCCACCACGACCGACAGCGCATCTCCGTTTCTTTGCGCCGACATCCCAACTTGCGGCCCTTGCATCAAATGGTTTTGGAGATGCTTGCCCAGGTCCATGGGTTTGGCTCCAACGATCACATCCTGCCCGGCCACGATCATCTGCGGCGTATAAACCGTCCGCGCCTGCATGGCCCGCGCATAGGATTTCTGCCGCAAGGTGTAGGCCGCGTCTGCGAAGGTATCTTTCCAGCCGATATAGTCCCAGTAGTCCACATGCAGGGCAAGAGGGATAATCTCTGACTGGTTCGCGGCAAGCTCAGCCAGCAGAGCATCCGCAGGCGGGCAAGAGGAACACCCTTGTGAAGTGAACAACTCAAGCAAAACGCCGGGCTGCGCTTGTTGTGCATGACCACGCTCAGGCAGAAGCGGCATTGCCAGACAAAGCGCACCAAGCAAAGCCGCAGCTAGGCGCCGTGCTGAAAAGCCGGAACGGGCGGCCAAAGACCAAGATTGCGTCATGCCTGTCATATCGTCCTCATTACCTGCCCAAAACAGCTAGCGGGTTTTACCTGCAACAACCAATCAATCAATCGCGAGAGGTGTGACACATGTCCGTAGCATATTGCATCTCCTCATGTGCGGACGGATTAAATAGGATAGAAAACCGCCTACTTTGTAGCGCTGGCACCCAGTCTAGGCGTCTAAAAAACAACTTAGCGGCGCTTCGTTTCAGCGGTAACTGGTAAATGAAAAAACCGGCCATTGTAACGGGCGCGGCCCGGGGCTTGGGCGCCACGATCGCGTGGGACCTGTCAAAAGATCACGCTTTCCTGCTGCACTGGCATACCCATCCCATAGATGCGCTAGAAGAGCGGCTGCCATATGCCGAATACACACGGGCTAACCTCTACCAAACCCGAGGCTGCGCAACAGGTCATAGAAGCAGCACTGGATCAGTTCGGCCGAATTAACCGGATTGTGAACAATGCGGGCGCGAGCTCTAGCAATGACTACGAAAACATCGATGCAGGGGGCATGGCGCATCTCTTCGCTATCAACAGCACAGCGCCTGCACAAATACTGGCGCACGCCCTGCCCCATCTGAAGCCCGGTGCGTCTGTGGTGAATATATTGTCCATGAATGCCCGTCTGCCGGCCCAGGCTGCCCCGCTCTACTCTGCCTCCAAAGCGGCGTTGGATACTTGGACAAAAGCGGCAGCAAAAACGCTGGGGTCAAAAGGTATAGGGATGAACGCGGCTGCCATAGGTGCCGTGAGCACAGACCAAGTTGAGCGCCCCGAAGGCCTGACTGAACTGTTTTTCAAAGACACCGCGCTGGGAAAACTGGCCACGCCGCAGGATATTGCCAACGCTGCCCGATTCCTCGCGAGCGATCAAGCAGCCGCGATCACCGGTGAGGTGCTCACCGTGTCCGGCGGGTACCGGCTTTAGGCGTATAGGCCCTAAGGCGACTGCGGCGCGCCTGCCTCTATGTCGAGCGTGAGAAAGCCAGCGTCTTTGTCTTAAAAATACTCAATAGGTGCCATTTGCAAACCTTGGGACGGCCCAATGAGGGCACGGGCAATCAGACCGTCAGCTCACCTTTTCTGCCCTTTGATAATCCCAAAGCTCAGCGTAACGGCCCCGTTTCGCGAGCAGGGCCTCATGGCTGCCTTCTTCCACAACCTGGCCCGCATCCAGCACCACAATTTTGTCGGCCTCCGCTACTGTACTCAACCGGTGCGCAATCATGATCACCGTGCGATCCCGGCCCATACGCTGCAGGGCCCGCTGGATATCGCGCTCTGTTTCAGTATCAAGCGCAGAGGTTGCCTCATCCAACAGCAAGATTGGCGGGTCTTTCAGAATCGTACGGGCAATGCCTACCCGCTGCTTCTCTCCACCGGACAGCTTCAGCCCTCGCTCGCCCACCTGCGTGTCATAGCCGTCGGGTAGTGCCATGATAAACTCATGGATCTCCGCCGCCCGTGCGGCAGCCTCGATCTCTGTCTGGCTTGCCTCCGGGCGCCCATAGGCGATGTTGTAAAGCAACGTGTCATTGAACAGGACCGTATCCTGCGGCACGACGCCGATGGCCTCATGCAAGCTTTGCTGGGTCACGTCGCGCACATCTTGCCCGTCGATTGTCAAACTGCCGCCATCAACATCGTAGAAGCGGAACAGCAGCCGCCCGATCGTAGACTTGCCCGAACCCGTTGCCCCGACGATTGCAAGCGTCGCTCCGGCCGGGACAGACAGTGATACGCCCTTCAAAATGGGGCGAGCGGCATCATATCCGAAATGCACGTCGTCAAGGGCAACCGCGCCGCCAGTTACGGACAGCTCCGCTGCGCCTTCTTTGTCCAGCACATCTGCCGGCTGGCCAAGCAGGCCAAACATCTCTCCCATATCCACAAGCGATTGCCGGATTTCGCGATAGACAAACCCCAGCATATCAAGCGGTGCAACGACCTGCATCATATAGGCGTTGACCATGACGAAATCGCCCACTGTCAGTGTGCCATCAGATACGCCGCGGGCTGCCATAACCATCACAAGGACAAGGCCCGCATTTACGATCACCGCCTGACCAATATTGATCGCCCCCAGAGACCATGCGGTTTTGAGCGCAGCGCCCTCATATTGCTGCATCGCCCCATCATAGCGCTCAGCCTCGCGGCTCTCCGCCCCGAAATATTTCACGGTTTCAAAGTTCAGAAGGCTGTCGATCGCCCGTTGGTTGGCTTCATTGTCATGGTTGTTCATCTGACGCCGGATCCGCACCCGCCACTCCGTGACCGCGAAGGTGAACCAAACATAGGCAATCATGGTCACCACGACGAACAGCAGGTATCGCACGTCAAACAGCGTCACCAGCACCGCGCAAATCATCACCAGTTCCAGCACCAGGGGCCCGATCGAGAACAGCAGGAAGCGCAGCAGGAAAGATACGCCCTTCACACCCCGCTCCATCACGCGGCTCATGGCGCCGGTTTTGCGTGTAATGTGAAACCTCAGCGAGAGCGCATGGATGTGTTGAAACGTGCGTAAGGCAAGTTTGCGCAAGGCGCGCTGTGCTACACGGGCAAAAACAACATCCCGCAATTGCTGGAACAGGATGTTGAGCAACCGGGCTCCACCGTAGGCAACCGTCAGACCAACGGCTCCAAGGGCTAGCACGGTGCCACTGTCAGGCGTATCTCCTGCCAGTGCGTCAACAGCTTCCTTGTAAAAGAACGGGGTTGAGACAGCCACGATCTTGGCCATGACAAGGGCTGCCATGGCAATGACGACGCGCACCTTTATACCGCGTTCGCCCGGCGGCCAAATGTAGGGCAAGACCTGTGCGACGACATCAATCCCACGGGCGCGTTCCTCGCGGGCGACTTCCGCATCGCTCATGTCAGCATTTGCCAAGCCCTAAACCCCTTTGAACACCATCAGCGCATTAAGGTAGGCGCCATGAGGTGTGTTTGCCAGACAGACGCTGGTTTTCACCCGAACAATCGAGGAAGGCTGCGAGGAGTTACGTCAGTCCGGAAGATCGAACACCTGACCCGGATAGATTAAGTCAGGATCGCGGATCTTGTCCCGGTTGGCCTCAAAGATGCGCACGTAAGAAAAGCCTTCTCCATAGCGATCAGATGCGATTGCCCACAAGGTGTTACCCGGCTGGACTGTGATCGCGGAAACGGGCTGCACTTCGCCCGTTTCAGAACGGGACGTTTGCGCCGCCAAATCCGCAAGGCGTTGCGGCGCCTCGCGACGGAACGGTGTTTCATAGCGGGAGGTGACTTCCCCGTCGGCGTTCACCTCATCGACCCGTAACGTGTAGTCGCCGGCGGCAACCGTATCGAGGTTCACATCGTAAGTACCGTTGGCGCGGGCCTGTACAAAAGCGACTGCAGCATTGTCGAGATAGAGCCGCACACGCGCCGGTGGCGGGCCGGGGTTTGCGCGGCCAGACACGGTCACCTGACCGCTTTCATCATAGCCAATCGCATCCACAGTGACACCAGCGCGGCTGGCCTCAGCATTGGCAGGCTGCAAAACGCGTACCCCATCGTCATCCGCAATCAGTAGCGCCGGCGCGCCTGAGACCCGCGCCACTGCTACGGGCTGATCCTCTACGGCAGGTTCCGACACATCATCCGCTTCCGCTTGTCCGCGCGGCAAAGCGCTGAGTGGGCCCTCAGAGGGCGCGGGTACCGCAGCAGGTGGCGCATCCGGGTTTGCAAGGTCTGGCCCCTGTGACAGCACCGCTGTGCCAGGCTGTACCGTGGCGGCATCGCTTGGGGCGTTGGGTGTCTCAGCGGCGACGGGGTTAGATGGCGCAACGGGCACTTCTATTGCAACGCGCGGCGGTTCAGCCTCTTCGACATCCTCTACGGGATCAGCGCTCTCTTCAGGCGCTGCGGGCTGCTCCTGCGGTTGCGGTTGCTCCTGCGGTTGCGGGTCAGATGTTTCTGCAGCCTCAGGCGTTACAGGCTCTTGCACTGGTTCAGGGCGTATTGGCGTGTCAGTCTGATCCGCTTCGGCCTCTACCTGCTCCAGAGCAGACGCGTTCTCCTGTGCCGAAGAATTCTCGTCATCTTTTACAGCTGGTGTCTCGTCACCCTGCGCCGAAGGCCGCGCGTCATCTCTTGCAACAGGTTCCTCGTCTTGGGGTGCAGGCGCGGGCACCGTTTCGGACCCTGCATCAATGCTGGGGGCTTCTTCTGGCGCAGGGGTGGGGTCTGTGACAGGCTCCTCCGTGGGCTCGACCACGCTTTGCTCTTCAGGCTCCACTTTAGGGTCCGGGCTGGCGTCCTGCTCCGGTGCGACTTCTGCCACCACGGTCAGCAGTGGGGCGACAATGATGCTGGCTTCGGACTCGCTGCGGCTGCCATCCGGCGCAATCGCCACAAGGCTGAGAACCTGCGGCAACGCAATCACAGGGACATCAAACAAAGCGGCAAACGTGCCGTCGGGCAGAGCTTTCGTCTGTGTAACCGCAGCCCCATCAATCAGGATATCCACATCATATCCGCCTGGCGCCGTGCCCGACACGGTGGCAAACCCTTCCCCATCCACGCGCACAACATCAAAAGCGGGGGCCACAATCGACGGGGCCTCAGGCTCGGTTGGAACGTCCTCGGTGACTTTGGATTGTTCGGGCTCTGCCGGCGCTTCGGTTGTGGTGTCTTCAGCAACCGTCTCGGTCTCACCAGGCGCGGCGGCATCCCCTACCTCGGGGCTTTTCGTCGTCACTTCCTGAACGGGAGGCGTCACCGCTGTCAGTTCCGGAGCGGGCCCATCTTCGGGACGCATGACCGCCATGTAGGCGACTGTACCCACCAACAGGGTGGCAGCCCCGATTGCGACCAGACCAGGCCCATTAATCGCTGAAAGACCAGCCAATTTTGCCATACTCTCGACATCCCCTGGCCGATGTGATCCGAGCAAGGCAGCACTCGGCTCGACATATCGCTGTTTTATCAAAGGTGTTACCCTGCCCTCACGCCCTCCGAAAGAGATATCGATAGGCAGGAACAAGAGTTTTCCGACTGTGTGTATTGCAAGACACTGGCAACGCTTGGCGCTTCAGCACCAAAGCGGCCTGAGATGCGCGGGCCTCCGGGCCGATTAGCCCGTTTGCGATGCGTATCCCTCTGATGCATTCTTTCGCGCGCTGCGATCACGGCTGAAGGCACTGAAGGAATAGAGCGCAAGCGCAACCCAGATCAGGGAAAAGGCGATCGCGTGCCAGCGCGTGAAGGGTTCTCCGAAAACGATCACCGCGCATGAAAATTGCAAGGTCGGATTGATATATTGCACCAAGCCAACCGTTGCCATCCGCACGCGGCGCGCGCCAACCGTGAAAAGGATCAGCGGCCCGGCCGTCAATGGGCCGGAACACATCAGGATGGTAATGTCTCTGGCACTGGTGGCCTGCAACTGGGCTGTGCCCGCGAGATAAGCAAATGTCAGAATGAACAGGGGCAGAAGCAGAAACACCTCCGCCGTGACAGACAAGACAGGGCCGGCATCCAACTGCTTCTTAATCACACCGTACAACCCGAAGGTTGTTGCAAGCACAAGACTGATCGCCGGGACAACCTGCAGCCCAACGGTCAGAGCACTGACGGCAAGAACCGCGAGAGCGACAGCGATCCATTGCAAAGCTCCCAGGCGTTCTTTGAACACGAGGCGGCCCATGGCAACGGCCACAAGTGGAAAGATGTAGTAGCCCAAAGAGGCTTCGATCACCCGATCAACCTGGATTGCATAGATGAACAGAAACCAATTGACCGATATCATGATGGATGCCAATGCAATCCAGCGCCACTGTCGACGCACGAGCGGCACAAGCTGCCCCAAGCGGCCCTGAAAAAACAGCAGAAGCGCAAAGAATATGAACGACCACATCGTGCGGTGTGCCAATACTTCCGCCGGGGGCACGTGCTCCAAAAGCTTGTAATATAGCGGCGATAGCCCCCAGATCGTGCCGGCGGCTATAAGCGCGGGTATCCCTCTCAAGCCCGACACGACAGCAGATCCTCCCTTTATGCGCCTGCTGTGTCACAGTGCTTTGGGAAAGAAAAGCGCGGCACTTCGCCGTGGCCCTTTCCGATGCAGGCATGGGCAAGCCCTGCCGGGCGTGTCTAAAAATGGACATGGGCGTGCATTCTGTGCGTTTAGGCCCGTTTGATAAGGTCACTTGAGTGCCGGAACCAGGTCTAGCCGCTCAGTGCATGGGCAAGACAAGATGCGGTGTAAAAAGGATCAGGCAATGCCCAATGAGGCAAAATGAAACGCACAGGTCATACCTCGAGTAGCTCCCGCGCCATCATTCTTGCGATGATGGCTGCGGCGATCAAACGGTATATGGCCAGCCCAGGGCCTCAGGCAGGGGACGACGACCCTGAGACACCGAACATCTAACCGGTGCCGATTGGACAGTGTTCACCCAACAAATGTCAAAGTAGCCAAACAGACTAAAGCGCCGCGCAAAGCGACGCCGCTGCATCATGGTGCCATGAAATTGTGCGGAACACGCGCCGTCAGGATGCCAAGGCTTGTAGCCCCGCGCCGGGACCGTTAGGCACAACACAACTGCCGAAGGAGCCTGAGATGTCCGAAATCGATTTCAATGACCGTATGCTTTCACTTGGACTTGCCCGCGTCAGCGAAGCGGCTGCTGTGGCCTCTGCTGATTGGGTGGGCCGGGGCGACAAAGAGGCCGCTGATCAGGCGGCCGTGAATGCCATGCGCGAACAGTTGAATCGGCTGGATGTCACTGGCGTCGTTGTCATCGGCGAAGGGGAGCGGGATGAAGCGCCCATGCTGTTCATTGGCGAAGAGGTCGGCTCGGGCAATGGTCCGGCCGTTGACATCGCGCTGGACCCGCTCGAAGGCACCACACCGACAGCCAAAGATATGCCCAATGCGATGACCGTGATCGCCATGGCTGCCCGAGGTACTCTGCTGCACGCACCGGACGTCTACATGGAGAAACTGGCCATTGGGCCCGGCTATCGGCCCGGTGTGGTCACCATGGACATGTCACCCTCCGAGCGGGTGTCTCGCTTGGCCGCCGCGAAAGGCTGCTCGACCGAGAAGATCACTGTCTGCGTTTTGGAGCGCCCCCGCCATGACGCCATGGTCGCAGAGTTGCGTTCCACAGGTTGTGCGATCAGTTTTATCACCGACGGGGATGTGGCAGGCGTCATCCATTGCGCCGAGCCCGAAAAGACAGGCATCGACATGTATATGGGCGCGGGCGGCGCCCCCGAAGGCGTGTTGGCCGCCGCGGCGCTCAAATGCATGGGGGGCCAATTCTACGGCAAACTTCTGTTCCGCAACGATGACGAACGGCGCCGCGCCAAGAAGGCCGGCATCACCAATTATGATCGCGTCTACACGCGGGACGATCTGGTGAAGGGCGACGTGATTTTTGCCGCAACGGGCGTGACCGACGGCTCGCTGGTGCCAGGGGTGAAGCGTGAGGTCGGCTATCTGACCACCGAGACGATCCTCATGCGCTCCAAAACGGGATCGCTGCGCCGCATGATCTATCGCAATCCCCGCACGTGACCGCAGGCGGGGAATTGCCCGCATTCCTGGGCGTTGAAGCATCTTTGACGGGCCGGCGCTGGTGCGGCCCGAACCTACAGCTTGAGCGGTCGACAGAGGCGCTTGTACAGGCCACTGACCTGCCCGCGCCGCTCTGCGCCGTCTTGGCGCAGCGCGGCGTTCCAGCAACTCAGGTTGACAGTTTTCTGGCCCCAGCCCTGCGGGATCTGCTGCCAGACCCGCGCAGCCTGCGCGATATGGAAGATGCCGCCCGGATCTGGCTGGAGGCGGCGCAAAGCGGCAAGCGCATTGCCGTCTTTGCCGATTACGACGTGGATGGCGGCAGTTCAGCCGCACTGCTGATCGATTGGTTGCGACAGGTGGGGGCGCCCGCGCCCACCCTCTATGTGCCTGACAGGATCGATGAAGGGTACGGACCGAACGCGCCTGCGATCCAGTCACTGGCGCAAAGCCATGACCTGATTGTTTGCGTGGATTGCGGCACGCTCAGCCACGATGCTCTGGCCGCTGCCGCCCCCGTGCCCGTGCTGGTGCTCGATCACCATCTGGGCGCAGACACCTTGCCCGATGTCGCAGCTGTGGTGAACCCGAACCGTCAAGACGAAGACAGCAGCCTGGGCCATCTATGCGCTGCTGCCGTCGTGTTTCTGATGCTCGTGGAAGCCGGCCGGCAGATGCGAGAAGCCGGGCAGCGCGGCCCGGATCTGCTCAAAATGCTCGATCTTGTGGCGCTAGCAACTGTGGCAGACGTTGCCCCCCTCAAAGGCGTGAACCGTGCTTTCGTGCGCCAGGGGCTGCAGGTGATGCGCGGGCGCGAAAGGCCGGGCCTCACCGCGCTATCGGAAGTGGCCGCCATAAACACCCCGCCCGAGGCCTATCACCTGGGCTTTCTGCTGGGCCCGCGCGTGAATGCGGGCGGCCGGGTTGGCAAGGCTGATCTCGGCGCTCGGCTGCTGGCCACAGCCTCTCCCGATGAGGCCAGCGCCCTGGCAGAACGGCTTGATCTGCTTAACAAAGAGCGCCGCGAGATCGAGGCTTCCGTCACACAACAGGCCCGCACCCAGGCAGAGGAGCGCGATCCCCAAGCCGCCCTGATCTGGGCCGCGGGGGATGATTGGCACCCCGGCGTCGTTGGCATCGTCGCCGCGCGCCTGAAAGAGGCCTACAACCGCCCCGCCGTGGTGATCGGCTTTGACGCCGAAGGCACAGGCAAAGGCTCTGGCCGCTCGGTCTCAGGCGTCGATCTGGGCGCGGCGATTCAGGCAATGGCGCTGGATGGCCAGATCGAGAAAGGCGGCGGCCATCGCATGGCAGCTGGCCTCACCCTCACACGCGATCAGCTTGCACCCGCAATGGCGCAGCTGAGCGCGCATCTGGCCCGCCAGGGCGCCCACCTGCGCGGACCCAATGATCTGCACCTCACAGCACCGTTGTTTCCCGCCGCCGTGACACCGGAACTGATCGAGCAAGTTGAGCGTGCCGGGCCGTTTGGCGCCTCCGCCCCTGCCCCGCGCTTTGCTCTGCCAGACCTGTCTGTGCTCAACGCGCGACGGGTCGGCGAAGATCACCTCAAGCTCTCAATCGGAGACCGCGGGGGCCACCGGCTCGATGCCATCTGTTTCGGCGCCTTCCGCACCGCCCTGGGCGAGGCACTGGAAAACGCTGGCAGCGCACGGTTCCACTTTGCGGGCCGGCTGGAGCTTAACGCCTGGGGCGGCCGCGTCAGCCCGCAATTGCGGCTGGAAGATGCCGCCCCCGCGTAGGCTTAAGGGATTATGCTTCAACTGCCCGGTCGGCTTGCCGCCCGCGCGCACCCCGCGCACTATCCTAAGCCGCAGCCCCATCTTCGATCCCGGCCCGCGACAAAAGAAATTTCCCACAAAATGCAAAAGCCTCTTGCGCCCCCCCACGGCTTTTTCTAAACACCGCTTCACCGGCTCTGGCCCGTTCGTCTATCGGTTAGGACGCCAGGTTTTCAACCTGGAAAGAGGGGTTCGATTCCCCTACGGGCTGCCACTTCCTCCATCGCATTTCGTGTTTCTTTGCATGCTGCCGGTGCCCATAAGTGGCCAAGATCACCCACCGGGTCCAGGAACCGCCGCCCCGCAAACCAATGGCAACCCTTCCTGTACAGACAAATATCCGGCGCTGAACATGGCGGCCTGTTCACCAACAGTGCCTGCTAAGCCGTCGGCGGTCGCAGTTCCAGATCAGACTTTACGACGGCCTAGCCATATACTCACCAAGCAGTTGTCCTTCACTGTGCTTGAGGCTTGTACGGGCTGATGCTCCGTAGTCCTCAAAGCGGCCATCAGAAAGCTCAGGGAAGAGCGTGAGTATTTCGTCCCGCGTGGCTTGATCCAAGGCTTTCCAGCCCTGTTCACCTGGATGGAAGCTCTCAGATGGTGCACCCTCGGCATAGATGATTTCATGGGTATCAAAGAGGATGTGGAAGTATTCCACCTCGCCGCCCTCATCCCGGAGGATGGAGTGGTCATTCACGAGAGACTTGGCTGTGGCCAGCACCTCCTCTTCACCAAAGAGCATCTCTGCCTGCCAGCCTTGCAGCAGCATGCGGTGCTGGGGGCTGACACGCAGGTCTCGGTCGTTCCCGAGGGCCCCCTTGCGGATCAGAATGGGGGCAAGGTCGCCTGTAGCTTCCCGTTTGGAGGACCCTATCCAACGGATCGGCTGATAGCCGCGGTCCATCGTCATTATCAGATCACCAGCAACAAGGTCTTCAATTGGGCGGGCACCTGTTTGCGTTTTGATGAAAGTGCCCCGGTTGAAACATACGACTGGCTCAAGTTCAGCCCACTCATAGTCGTTGCTTCCAAAATCCACACTTGTGACTGTGTAGGACTGTCCGGGGATCATGGTAATTGTGCTAGATACGCCAAAGATGGTTGCAACGGAGCTGGACAGCCCAATCATCAAAAGCTGCCCAGTTTCACCAGTGGTCGTATTGGTGATCGTCGCTTCGCCAAGGTTCCAAAGATTGGTCCCCGCGTTATAGGTTACGCCACCGACGGTAATTGGTGCTTCAAGCGGCTGCAACCCATCGGGATCTTCCGTACCCAAAGCGCCTGGCTCGTCTTGCATGGCATCGTCGGCATCTAAGATAATGGCGTTAATTGTTTGGGCGTTATTTGATAAAGTTATCGTGGTATTTGAAACTTCATAGTAAGCGCTAGCTCCAAAGTCGGCCAGACTGATTATGGGGAGGTCTCTGGGTATGGTCATTTCAAGCCTATGGACTCAGCTTTCGCGTGGTCGAGTTTTTGCTATGGGTGATAGAATAAAACAGCGCCCCAACTTTAAGGAACGGCGCCTGCGAATAGGTTAAGTACCTAAATAGATATAAATTTGGGCTAGTTATGCGCCCTGAGCGATAGCTTTCAGGTGACTGTTTTTGTTTAGTAAACAGTGAGAGACCTGAGCCAAGGGGTGTTGGCGCCGCTTTCTTGTGGCTCTCGAAGAATTCTTCGATTGCTCTAAAGTCCATACCGCTTTTGTTTTTGTTCATAACAACCAATTTGCAGTAAAAAATCTCTCCCTCAGATGGCTGACGAAGCGATCTATTTTCAACATTTACCGAGCGCGCGGGGCGGGAATGCCAACTTGTCGATAATTGATGGTCAACGACTTTTACCTCTCTCAGCTTCTTGTCGAGGTCAGTGCTTCGGATAGCAGCTGTCCTTCACTGTGCTTGAGGCTTGCTCGCGCTGATGCGCCGTAGTCCTCAAAGCGGCCATCAGAAAGCTCAGGAAAGAGCGTGAGGATTTCATCCCGCGTGGCCTGATCTAAGGCT